>JAABUW010000915.1_pt1 | contig 53840 bp, 98 predicted proteins | sample 5560081 | NCBI WGS metagenome assembly JAABUW01 (sample SAMN10711882, study PRJNA513363) | rock metagenome | isolation source: Antarctica rocks | place: Antarctica: Victoria Land, Knobhead sud | reverse complement strand
AAAGACACAGGTATTCCTTGTGAACGCATGCATGGCACAAATTTGGCCTGCTGCCCACATCGATGCAAACAGACTGCAAATAACATTTTGGTTGTGCACAGGCTGCGGCATTGGCCGCTGGTGGACGGTGCGCCCAGATTCAGGCTGGCTTTAACGCCAGGCAGCAGCACGCCGGCGGTGGCACAAAGACTGGGGCAGCGGCTCGTGCGCACGAGCGCATTGTCTCCGCTGCCAATGGCGGCGCTATCTCGATGGGTGACGACGAGGAGAAGTCGCCGCTAGTGTCAGTCTGATGTACGACATGGCAGCAAGATCGTTTGAGCAGTGGTCTGATTGTAGGCACAGCGAATGCCAGCCATGTGGCGAGGCACAGCGGCCGAAACATGCAGGCTGGGCTAGGCTAGGCACAGCATGCAAAATAGTACCCGTGACCTCGATTCAGTACCCGGATACTAGCCTGTAAGCTGCCTGGCCTACTACAGTACCCCTACCACATACTAGAATCGAGGCCTGCAGCCCAGTATCCAAGTAGCATACTAAAAATGTCGCGTGAATACTGATACTATACTAGGGTACTAAAATATGCATACTAGAGCCTTCTCCTGTCACTGGTAGAGTTCCAGTCGAACTTGACACGCTGCACGTGCACTTCGACGGCGGCGACCGCCTTGACTTGCACCTCCCCAAACGCCGCCTCGAACCAGGCGGGATCGGCGTCTTCCTGCTGGCGGGAGAGCAGCTCGATCTCGCTCTGGAAGCTGGTCTGCGTGTACTGCTCGTTGCGCCAGGCCACCGCCGGCGACTGCTCCAGGCGCACTTTGATGTCAAGGTCCGGGCTGCCGCCGTGCTTCGAGAGCTGCAGGAACAGTGCGTACCGTAGCAGGCAGCACAGCAGCATCTGGATTGTGTATATAGAGACATGCAGCGCTGCACGCCGTACATTCATTGTGGCATCTGCAGTCTCCATTTCTGCTGCCGCACACCCCCAGCATGCAGGCTGCTGCCGTCAGATGGCTGTTGTAGCTTCTTTACATTCTATGCAGCAGCGGCGCAATCAGACAACCAATACCGACCGCTGCAGCGGTCGGTATTGATGACTGAAATCCAGATGGCTTCGCGCGCATGAGGAGGAGGAGTTGGCACCTGGAACACGCCGCTGGTGTTGAGCTTCAGGCCTTGGCTCAGGTCGCCGCAGTCCATTCCGAACCCGATCGGCAAGAAGTCGACGGACTGGGTCAGGAAGTAGGCGACGTCTTCAGTCCAGTCGTCGTCCAGCTGATCGGCGCTCAGCTTGGGGCTGTTGCGCGCCGAGAACGCGCGCATGAGCGCCCGCAGGTCGTCTGGCCGGCCCGACAGCAGCGCTGCGGCGCCAAAGCGCCGCACGATGAGACTCTGCCAGCCGGCGGGCGCGAACGCCACACGCAGCGCCCTGCTCGCGGCCCGGAGGCTGGTGATGTCCTCGGTCCTGCAGGCGGACAAATGATTGTTTTACGATCGCATGGGAATTTCCCCTTGCCAGCATCATGAATGCCGATGGAGTGCGCAGCACACATGCAAGTGCATTTGGCGCCGTCGCCGTGCATAACGGCGCACAACATTGCACCGAGGCCTGTTAAGGGTGCAGACATAACGCATGAATCGAGTGACTGATAATTCTGAGCGGCTGAAACGTGACTCGCCTGCCCAGAAAGCTGGCGATGTGCACCAGGGTGTCATTCGGAAGCGCTTGCATGCCGGAGCCGCCTGCCGTGTCCTCCAGCCAGTGGCATCGGATGCAATGCCCTTCTCGCTTTACTTGCAATGCATGCGGAAGGCTTGATGTCGAAGAGCTTGCGCGCACGCTGTGAGGATCAAGCTGAGAAGTGAAGGACCCCATGCCGGGATGGAACAATGCCAGCCTGGCGTTCGAATCTGTCTGACGGCAGCCGAGTGGGATTTGTGCTGGGATACGGCTCGCGTCTGCTTTTGGCGAGAGGCGCAACAGAATGCTTGCTAAACATCCACTCTGGTGCTCATGAGGTCGTGTCATCAGCACCACAGGAGGCGATAGCCGGAATGAGCTTGACGTCACGCGCGCAATGTCATCAGCTGACGACAGCTGGAGCTCGTCGGCGGCGGGGTCGAGAAATTGTGTGGCTAAGCTGCTGTTTATGCTCACAGCATGGATCTTCAATGCCAGCCAGTGCGAAGGATATGCACTTTTCCACGACCGCACGTTCGAGACTGTGCTTTCAGTACTTTCAGTGCTGTGGCGGCGGCGGCGGCGACAAGACCCGCGAATACAGGCAAACGTAAGGAGCTAGTGCAGCTCCGGAACTCTTTGCAAAAATTACCTAGGTACGCTTCGTAGGTGCGCATCAAACGCTGTACGACAAGGCGCCAAATGCTGCTGATGAGATCCAGACGATTTGCCAGTCGAAGACCGGCAAGGTGTGTTGGCGTCAAAGCGCTCGATGAGCATGCAGCATGTTGTACACTCCGAGGATGCTCTCCGAGCCAATCTAGAATCCCGGCAGTTCTGAAAAGTCAAGGATGCCGTCTTGCAGCGACGCAACGTCCCTGCAGCGCAGCAGAACAGGCCCGAGTGAGCACCAGAACACTGCATTCATGGATGCGCGAACGGATTGAGCATTCAATCAACATTGTGCTGCCACATGCGCCGGCATATTTATTGCCAGAACGAGAGACAAGATCCACTTCAAGTTGCACAAGATGCTTGCGTGTGCATGTGCGTTGGTGCAGCCAACAGGAGTTCGACTCTCAAACCAGCATCCGTCAACCCCCATAGGAGGAGTGTTCACCTGAGGAGTGCCTGCCGATTGGCGCGCACGTCCGCCTCGTCTGTCATGACGAACACCTTGTCAAAGAAGGCGTCGATGGGGGCCACCAGGCCCTCTGCGGTGTTTAAAAACGCCGCGACGCTGCCGCTGCGGTCCACCTGTGGTGGCAGCAACACATATCAGCGTGCCGGATCGACATGGCGAACACCCATGCCATCTGAGCGAAACATATGGTGGTGTTGGCATTTGCACGAACATCCTGCAGGCTCTGCTGATCTGACGCGAATTTCCGGCAGAGATGCCTGCGCCTTGCTTGCTATGTGCAGCAGCTTCCACCGCGATGTACAAGCGGGAGCTCACATCGCCACCGCCTGGCCAGCGGTGGAGGCGCTGCACGAGCTCCTGGCATTTGCACCGTGGCTTCTGGCTTCTGACAGAGCATTGCCCACCTGTGCCGCTGCCTGCTGGTAGGCGTCGTGCAGTGCCGTCTCCTCCGACTGCTGGAACAGCTCGGGGGCAACCGCCGCCGCCGCCGCCTCTGCAGCCTTCTGGCCGCGCCCGATGCGCACCGCACGCGCGATGCTGGCCATAACGCGGTCTAGCCGCTCCCGCAGCTGAGAGTCCTGTCAGTTACAGAGAGATTGTTAGAAGAAAGAAGACCCTGAAAGGCCATATGACACGGTCCAGGCGGTCCCGCAGCAGGTGATCCTGCCGTCAGCAGCATCCAGATCTATTACAGTGTTTTATTTTTGGGCTGAGAGCGAGAAAGAGCGAGGAAAGCTGCGACGTGTGCAGCAATGCAAAATGCAGCTGGCGGCTCGACACAGCGTCTGCAGCTCGACGGACGCCTGCCGTTGAATGAAAGCCCGGCGCCGCATGCTTCAATAACGTGTGGAACCAGTGGTTGCGCCGCGTTTTGCCAGGAAACCTCTGAGGTGCAGAAGATCCTGCCCATGCAGCAGCATGAGCCACTTAAGCAGCACGGAGGAGAAAACCATGCTAAACCGCCTGCACCTGCAGCTCGCGCACGGAGGCGACGGCGAGGGCGGCACTCGAAGCCACGCTGGCGCATCAGGTATTCTCTGTCGTAGATCACTGTGTCTGAGGCCTGAGGACCGAGTCACGAGTGCAGCGTACCTGGAGCTCGCGCACGGAGGCGGCGGCGAGAGCGGGGTTGCCGCCGCGCTGGCGCAGCACCGCACGCACCACCTCTGGCTGCGCGCCCTCGTCCACCAGCAGCACCTCCAGCCGCCGCGCGACAAAGTCCAGCACCTGGGAATGTGAGAGTTCCGGTGGTCAAGCAAGTTCAGGCACCACCTCTGATTGTGCGCCCTCCTCCCCACCGGCAGCGCTTACAGCCGTAGCATGAACTCAAATGCCAGATCTTGACTCTGCAGTGCAATGCCAACGCTGCGCTGGGAATGAAAAATGTGACGGGACGGGATACATTAAACGAGCAGGAGACCTTTCGTGCAGAAGACAATTGTTCAGGATGTGCAGCTGGCAGAAGCAGCACCTGCTGCTGCACTTCTGCGGGCGTCTTGATGGGCTGCAGCTCTGCCGCTGCTGCGACGGCAGTCCGCAGGTCCATCTGCGTCTGGCTGGCCACGAGCGTCTGCACGATATGTACGAAGCCTGTCAGTGCATACTGCGTGATGAGGTGGCATGTAGCCTACATGGCCGAGCGACTTTGATACTGGCCTACCCTCCTGTCAACACAGTTGGATGTCCCTGCATCAACAGGGCGTCTCTGCATCAACAGGGCGAGGCAATGTCCTAGTAGCACGCATAAGAAACGTACAGAGCCGGCCACCTGCATGCACCACTGCTAGGTCGCAGGGTTTGCTTGCCTGCAGCATGCCGTAGGCGATGCGTCTGAGGCCGAAGGGGTCGGCTGTTGAAGTCGGCGCGTTTCCGGCGGCATACAGACCCACCAGGCTGTCCAACCTGCACAGCGCATAGGGTTTAGAGGGTCACCAGCTGCCATCGCCGGCACAGGGGCTGCCGAGCCGCAGCAACTGCTTACATGCCTGTGCACCAGCTGCTGTCGTGCAAACCGTTGCGGCCCTCGATGGAGCCTGGAATCTACAGCAGTGAGCTGCCTTGTGCGGGAGCCAGGCTCAGATCCAGCCTCCGAGGCGCGCGCAAGCCACTCGCCTGTCTGCGGCCACCAGAATGCCGGCTGGAGACGATGGAGTGGCGTTGGCGGCGTTGCGTGGGCAGTAGACTCTCGCAACTCTTGCTTACCGTCATACATGGTCGGCATCGAGCCCAGTAGCGGATGAGAACCCACCTGTCTGTGACGGCCACCAGGATGCCGGCTGGCGATGTTGGAGTGGCGTCGCCGGCGTTGCGGGGCAGCACGCTCTCGTACACCGCGTCCGCCACCGCGGGCGGCGAGCCGCTTGCTGCCGCCAGGTGCCGCCCGATGGTGCCGGCCAGCGCCGTCATCTCCATGACTGTCGCCGTTGCCTGCAAGAGCGTGCAGTCTCATAGGTTTGAGATCATGCAGTTGATGAATATTCGACTGGAGTCGGGTGCCGCCCGATGGTGCCCGATGGTGCCGGCCAGCGCCGTCATGTCCATAACCGTGGCCGTCGCCTATGTATTTACAGACGGCATCTCATTTGAAGGGGGGTGGCACACCCATACTTGTGGCATCCATGAAACTTTCGGTGGCCAACAGCTGCTGTATGCTGAGGAGTACTGACGTGTCACATGCAGCTCAAGACTCACCAGGTCTGCATGCGCCAGCTGGGCTGCCTGCTGCGCCGTTGGGGCTGCATCCGCCAGCCCGGCTGCCTCTGCCACCGCTGCCACCAGCTGCTCCACCCGCTTCTGCGTCATCAAAACGAGGGGCACATGTCAGCCTTGTGACGACTTGATGCGAGTCTCGGCTCGAAACAGTACGCCGCAGCGCCTGCCTGCCTGCGGAAGGGTGCTCAGCAACACATGCCATGTGCAGGACGTTCCAGCTGCATGCACTGACCCATCCTGGCACACAGCTCCTGCACCTTTTCGAGCATGTTGCCGAGCACCCCTGACAGGTGATGCATGCTGTCGTACATGAAACACCCCTTTCTGATTGGATCTTGTTTCTTTACGAATAAGGCGCACCGACTTGTCGAGCATGGTGCCCAGAGCCTTCTGGAAGGTGATGCCCGCGAGCTGCGGCCGGAAGTCCGCCAACAGCGTTTTGAGGTCCTCCTCGAAGAAGAACTGCGCGTCCTCAAAGCGCGCCCGCAGCACCGCCTCGTTGCCCGCCTGCACAATCAATGGCGCCCATCGGAAGGAATGTAATCAAAGTTAATCATGTTGTCAGACATGTTCACGTTAACAGTGCCTGAATGGCATGACAAACACAGGACACATGGCAGGCAAACACAGGATCGCCTGCAGCTGTTCCTTACAGTGCTGCCTATGCGGTGCATCGTCAGCTGTCTCCGGGCCGCGACCAGTGGCCAGCACGATGTCTCGGTGCTGTCCATAGGTGTTGTCCATATAAGATTCGTCCGGTGGGTAGCTCACCCTGACAAGGTCCTTGTCGATGGGGCCATTTGCGACGGTCACAAAGACGGGCTGCAGCTCGTCGCCGCTGTCGTAGACTGGGAAGTAGCGCTGGTGCTTCCGCATCACCATGACCAGCAGCTCCCTGCGGGCGGCGGAAATTCACAGCTTGCATTTTTGAGATTCTTTGATATCTGGATGCGCATCCAGTGCTACCCCAGCAACCAGCAGTGTGTTGCCGCGTTGATGCACCCAACATGCGATCAATGTGGGGAAGGGTATGCTGAATCACCTGGGTAGTGACAGAAAGCCCGAGTCGAAGGAGCCCAGGATGACCGTCGGCGACTCCACCAGGTTCGTCACCTCCTGCAGTGCGTCAACCACGATGCAAGATGAGTGGCAGTTGCAAACTGCAAGAGAGTTGTCAGCATTGCTGGACCGACATGCATTCGTGCCACATACCGAATTGCAGGACTGCACAATTGGCCTGTCCTTGCACGAAGCTGTAGACACAAGCCCTGGTCCATAAGGCTTCCAACTGAGCCGAATCCTGCCAAATCCAGGTGAGCCGATCCAGGCAGGGTTCCGGCCGCCAGCCGCACCTCCAGGAGGTCCGCCCGGAAGCTGTCCGGCACGCTGTCGGCCGCGGCGGTGATCCATCTTCATTCAGATTATGACATCGACAGAAGATGCCGCAGAGCGTGTACCTCCAGGATGTCCCTCCGGAAGCTGTCCGGCACGCTGCCGTCCACGCTGGCGGCCGCGGCGGTGTCAACATCTTCCTTTGGGAATGATATCGAGAGGAACTCGCAGAGCGCAGAGCGCGTACCTCTAAGAGGTCTGTGCGGAAGCTGTCGGGCACGCTGCCAGCCACGCTGGCGGCTGCAGCGGTGACAGCGTCCCAAATAGCGCCAGACCGTTCCGCTCCTCCCAGCGTGATGCGCTGCTGCCGCAGCGCCCCCTCATACTGGCCCGCGTCTGCCACCTGCGGATGGAATTTCGACATGATTGAATTTGGCACCCTCCTCACATGCAACCACGTGCATCCTCATATCAACGAGACACCAGGCAGGGCGCAATGCATCAGCAGGGGTGCAGTGTATCAGCGAGTGGTCCAGGCAACGACTGCCTTTTGCCATAGGCTGCGAATGGCATTTGGCTGCTGCAGCGCACAGGCAGCGCCGGCAGTGGAGGAACAGGTGTGCAGGCAACTGTTTCAGTGGCACCCACCTCGATGTCTGACGCTGTGGCGGAGCGCAGCCCGTGCGTCGCGCGGCCGGCGCGCAGGCCGGCAAAGGCGAAGGGCAGCACCGCGGGCCCGTGCAGCGCCAGCAGCGAGCGCAGGGGACGCGAGAAGGCCGTGTCGCCGCGCCACCGCATGTTGCCCCTGAATTTGATGGATGCCAGCAGCCCCGGCAGCTGCTCCGTCAGCACCTACATGCAGGGTTGAGGGTGGTTTTCAGACAGAGAGGTTTACAGGCATTTGCTGTGCCACAGCAGCACTTTGCATCCTGCAGCTCTGGCCTGTGTTGTGACTCGTTGGCTGTCCTGTAATGCAGAATCAAGGCGTCGGACTCCACACCGCACGTGTGGCATTCTCCCTGACATTGCCAGCTGCGCAATCAGCTGCAGGGCAGTCGTCGGCATGTTGGGGGCCGCGCTCCATGTGTGCTGCCTGCCCCAGCCCGCCAGCATCCCTTGCGTCACATCTGCAGAACTCTTTGCAAGATTCCCAGGGCCAACGTCTTTGAAAAGCTTATCAGAACCTGTGACGGCGCACCTCGGCGGCAGACCGCCCCTCCTCCCGCACTACCGCCCACACGTACTCGGTGCCCTTTTCGTCGGCTTCCCGCGTCACGTCCGCGGGCGACATGCTATTTTTGCGGCAGAAGCCCTCCAGCGCCTTGCTGGGCGCGCCGTCCGCTCCAAATGCTACCTGAATGCGCCATGGGCAATGGTGTTTTCATGAGTAGAGATGCTCCGATTGGGACATGTCATGTCGACAAGGTACGTCACTTGCTGGGCATGCGCTGGTGTGCATCACAGCACGCGCCTGCATGCAGCAGCATGCTGTGTGATTGCCGCCAGCCGGTGGTGCATATCGGAAAGAATCTGCCGAGCATGCTATAGCCACCCGCATGACAGGACGCTTGCACTTGTGAACCACCCTCATCTTGGCGGGTGGGCTCCCAAGGCCTTCTTCCTCGTAGACTTTTACGAGAGCAAAGCAACGGGTCTAATGAACCGCCCTCACCTTGGGAGGCGGCCCGCGCAGGCGATTCTCTGCATCCTCCTGGTGCGGCGCCAGGCCGGAGACCACCACCGCCAGGCGACGCGGCATGCCTCCACTCTTAGGAGGGTAAGAAGGTCAATGAACCACCCTCACCTTGGCGGGCGGCCCTCGCAGGCGGTTCTCCGCATCTTCCTGGCGGGGCGCCAGGCCGGAGACCAGCACCGCCAGGCGCCGCGGCGTGCCCTCTACGCGAACACCACCGTGCTGCAGCCGCGCCTTGTGCAGCAGCTCCGGCACGCGCTCCCTATGCAACCAGATCTAGGTTTTACAACTTGAGCGGCGTGGTGCACTTGCTCGCAGGTTTGTGTGGCTGTGCATGCAGTCAGGGTGCCGCACAGTTCAAATGACGGTATCCCAATTCCATCATGAGCCTGTGCTCAAGCGGTCTCAAAGACCTACAAGATATGGGACGCTGTCGGTTGAGGTGCAACAGCAGCACGTCCGGACGGCGCGTTTCCAAGCACCTGAGCTGCTCCAGGGCCATCCTGACATCGTCGGGCGGCAGCTCCTCGCAGCCGACCTCCAGCACAAAGTCTGCAGCGGCGCTGGGCGGCGCGGCGGCGTCCGCAGTAGCCGGCGGCGCGTCCGCCGCGGGAGGCACGGTGCCCAGCGGGTGTCCCAGCTCCTCCCGCCGCTCCATGTACAGCCCTGCAAAGCGTGTGTTTTTCCATGTCACCCCATTTCGCTGTGTTTGATTGATTTGTGCATCATACATTCAATGCATCTGCCGCTCCATGTACTGCCTTGCAGGTGTTTCATGTGCCCTCTACAAATGCTACTGCGTGCTAGGCACATATCCATGGGTGCAAACTCTCAAGGACGGCCACACGAGCATCGAGGGTTGCAGTGTGCAGGTCTCAGAGCCTTCGCTTGCATCATGAAATCTCCTTTCGATGCATAGGCGGCCCCTCCCTGTTACACAGCCAGGGCGATCTGCACCAACACACACACTTATTGCATGGTGGAGGTGCCGCACCGGTGACCTGGCGCGCGAGGGAGCGCAGGGTGGCGAAGCAGGCCTGGCGCTCGGTGACGCCAACGGCGCCGCGAGCGTCCAGTATGTTGAACACGTGCGACAGCTTCAGCAGGTGGTCGTACGCTGGGATGGGCAGCCGCTGCTCCAGCAGCCGCTTTGCCTCCTGCGCGTATTGATAACTTTGATATAATGTATGAGGTATGAAGGTCGCCACTTCGGGCTCAACACTCCTTTGCCGAGGGCGCTTCGACGACGCTGCGGTGTCCACAGTGACTGGCACGACATCTCTGAAATACTGCACAGCACGTCCGAGTCCGGCTTCGTATCAACGACGGCCTGTTTCGAGATTTGGCATCTGCGCTTTCGACCCTTGGTCCCAAACGGTCGGAGAGACGCGGCTCTGTGTACTTGAAGCAGCTGCACGATCTTCAGGATGAAAAGCCGCACCGTGTTGTACAGGTCGAAGCGCTGGGGCTGCGTCTCGATATCGGCCAGCTCATCCTGCTGCAACCTTCTGACATGGAAGGGTTCGGGATTATAATTTTCAACAAGAATGGCTTACCGCGTTGTACAGGTCGAAGCGCTGGCGCTGCGTCTCGATGTCGGCCAGGTCCAGGTTGTAGCGCCCCATTTCATATTCGTTTTGCATAAACATTTCGCCGTATGTGATGGTGTCCGTATACCGGATGTCTTTGAAGTGCGACACGCCCTGCGACATAGCAGGAGACATGTCGGCCCCACCAAGCTGCGGTGTCACCTAGTGGGAACTGTAGCATCAAAGGCCACTGTCCATCACAGACGTGCGGCTTGGCATGATAAGCAAGGCGCAACAGGCAGCCGGTAGTGAAGCTTGGTCAGGAGCAGTAACACAGATCGGATCACATGAGCTCAAACCTGCAGGGCCATGAGGATGCGCTCCAGGCCGTAGGTGATCTCCACCGCGGGAATGGGCAGCGGCCGCCCGCCGGCCTGCTGGAAGTATGTGAACTGCAACAGAGACACGGGTTCCTTACAGCCATGTTCATAACATCGAGTGACTGTTATGGGTACTATACCACCTGTGTCCTGGCCATGCAAGCCTGAGTTGCCATGCATGAAACGATCTTTGTGTACAAGTGCTTCATGCTGGCGAGGGCCACACGGCAGCGGCTTGAGTTGAGACAGGAGAGCGAGGCCCCAACACAAAATGCAAATCTGTATTTTTCCTTGCTGTGCAAGTGGCGAAAAGCCCACCTGCGTGATCTCCATGCCGTTGAGCCACACCTCCCAGCCCAGGCCCCAGGCGCCCAGCACGGGGGACTCCCAGTTGTCCTCCACGAAGCGCACGTCGTTGGCGGCGGTGTCAACGCCGAGCGCCCGCAGGCTGCCCAGGTACAGCTCCTGGGGATTGCCCGGCTCCGGCTTCAGGATGACTTGCATCTGCGAGCGGTGAAGGGGTCCACGGTCAGACACCCTTTGCTGTGCTCAAATGCTGGCTCCGCCCGGGCCTTCGAGTCGTGTTGCAAGGCCTTATGAACAGCACCACTACAAAGTCAGCAATTACGCCTTGCTGATGCAGCACCGTGAGTAACCGTTCAAGTGAATGTGGCCTGCGCGCCAAGCAGCACGCTACGTGAGCACTACAAGACATGCCGACTCCCAGCCACCATTGGAAATTATCATAGCTGGTGTCGTTAGTCAACTGCCAGTCACACGGACGCTCACCTGGGTGTGGCGCTGGAGGCGGTTGGGATTTTGGCCGTATCGGCTGTCATCTGGGCGGATCGACGGCTCCACATACACCACATTCCACGGCTCCGGGCCATTCACCCGCAAGTATGTAGCCGGATTCATGGTGCCCGCTCCAACCTGCAGGATCAGACGTTCAAAGGGTCTCTGTACCAGATTTTACATGCATGCAAATCGTGTAATGACTCCGCATGTGCATTCTGACATCTGGCTCTGTGACTGCGCACACCTCCGTGTTGTGCGGCAGGCACACGGCGCAGCCCTTGCTGGACCAGTACGACTGTAGCGCCGCGATGGCATCTTGGAAGCTGGGACCCTGCCGCGCCGCCGCCGCATGGTCGCCGCCGCTGCCGTGCTGGCGCACCTGGCTGGCTGCACCCGCATCTATGGCAGCATCGGCGGCGCTGGCGTTGCAGCGCTGCCACAGGGCTCTGCGGGGCCTGCTGCCGAGCTGCGCGGGCCAGTTGAGGCGCCTCGGTCGCACCCAGGGTGTCGGAACGGCACCTGCGAAGACATGGCTGGTGCCGCAAACGCGACACAGGTGCCTCGCGCCAACGCGCGCCGACAGCTGCCTCAGAGATAGCATGTTGGACATGCAAAAAGTGCTTCTGCCGGCTTCACCACTGATCGCTCGGACGTCGTGCATTATGAGCAGTGAAGACTTGGGTGCAAAAAGTGAAGACTCGGGCAACGCCATCACGACACATGACCCAGCAAAGCTGGAGGTAAAAGCAGCGAAAGTGAGCGTTCGTACCCATTTGCATGTTCCCACGGCACAGTGACTGCGGCAGTTTGAACGGAAGCGCAGAAGGCTCTTCACCCTTTGCCTGCTGAGTTGAAGCTGCTCACCCCGTGCATCGCGAGGCAGAGCCAGCTTGACCTCGTGCACGAAGGCCAAATATCTTCAGAAGAGCCTAAATGGCAAAGTGAATCCGCGGAAGCGAGGCAGGATGTCGTCTGGGTCAGATGCAGACGAGGACTACGGATTCGACAGTGAGTCTGAGTACCAAGACAGCGGGATGGATGTGGACGAGGACAATGAATTCGGCTTTGACCCTGCAGACGACGTCGACGCCAGCTCTCGACGAGTGAGGCGCTGTCTCCTGCACTTTCGCGCTATAACACTCGCAGCATCCCCAGCAGGTGTCTGGTACTGGCGAGAGAGAGGGTGCAGTGGCTCTTCATCTGATGTGCCTTGCGAAAGACTGTTACAAGGTGGTCCCTGCTACAGAGTTGTGCTGAAACTGCAGCAGGTCGTGCTGAGCGCAGGTTCAAACCGCATAGTTGCTCCCCGCGGCGCGTGGCGGAGGTGTTCAATCAGATACATGTCCACTGCGTCTGTGCAGACGGTCTACGAAGTGCTGAACGAGCGGCAGCTGCGGGAGCGCCAGGCGGAGGCGCTGGAGGCTGTCACCTCAGTGACGGGCATCCCGGAGGGCGAGGCCGTTCGCGTGCTCCGCCACTTCAAATGGTGAGTGCTGAGAGACGCTGCTATGTATGTGTGCAGCCTCGATCCGGTGCCTGAGTTGGGGACGGATGGAGACTCGCCGTCCTGCATGATATCAAATGGTATTCACTCCAATGCCTGAATCAGGCAGACAGACCTGACGTGTTATCCAATGCCATATAAGAGTCAGCCCACTGAGCAACCTATCTGCAGGGACCCGAACCGCGTCAACGAGGAGTACTTTGCAGACATGGCCGGCGTGCGGGAGAAGCTAGGACTGACGGGCGAGCTGGACTCGGACATGGCGGCGGCAGCCACAGAGGGCGCACCAGCCAGGAAGGGCAAGGGCCGGGTGAAGAAGGTGTGCTGTTGCTCCAATACCTCTGAAAATTTGGACCGTGTGTGTGTTCAGCAATTTGTTGTGGCGAGATGCGCGCACAAAAGGCTCCAGAGGCATGCAGTTGGGGGGTTGGCACGCTGCGTGTCTGAGGACCGACCCCAGAACGCTGCAATCAGAATGTTGCAATCATCGGATGAATTGCATGCAGGTGCCCTGCGGCATCTGCTTCGAGGACCACCCGCCCGGTGCCATCCTGTTGGCGCCCTGCCGGCATCCCTTCTGCAGGGACTGCTGGCACGGCTATGTTGCCAATGCGGTCTCCTCAGGGCCGGCCTGCCTGGACCTGCGCTGCCCGGACCCGGGGTGCAGCGTCGCTGTGAGGCTCGCGCCTTGTGCATGCATGACCTTCCTGCATGGCACTGCGCGGCACTCGACTGCACGACATCGGGCATCGCGCACGCAGCAGCGCCAGACCGGCGCACACGGGGAGCTCTGTGCTCCAGTCATATCCAGCTTTCCTGCTGAAAGCGAGGTTGGTTCACGCATAATCGCAATCACATGCGCAGGTGCCTGAGGCGGTGGTCAGGGAGGTGCTGGATGGCGCGGAGGAGGCCAAGGTGGACCAGTTCGCGCTGCGCTCCTTTGTCGACGACAACAAGTGAGCCCCACGTTCACCTGCTCTTGCCTCATGCCCAGATCCTTGGATCTGCAAGAGACCTGGACCTACATTGCCCAGCCAAAGTCCCTGCATGCGCGCTCCCCTGGGTAGCGACCTTGCCGCCGTTTAGCAGGCCTGTTCGTGCACTGGCTCAAGGCCCGAAATGCGCTCGTTTCGTTACCTGCAGGCGCGTGGCGTGGTGCCCAGCGCCCGGCTGCTCATTTGCGGTGTGCTGCAATGGCGACTTTGGCCATGAACCGCTGGACATCGCCTGCAAATGCGGCTCCACCTTCTGCTTCGCCTGCAAGGAGGAGGCGCACCGGCCGGTGAGACGCCGCTCTCCCCGCCGCCATCACCGCCATTCGTCTGTACGCCCTGACTGCCCATGAGCATCCAACACATCAAACTTCATCTGCATTGAGCTGCGGTCAGAGCTTGTTTTTATGCTGACAGAATCCTGGCAGCTGAGTCTCGTAGCCCGATGCTGCAGGTGGACTGCGCCACGGTCTCGAAGTGGCTGCTGAAGAACAGCGCGGAGAGCGAGAACCTCAACTGGATCCTGGCCAACACCAAACCGTGCCCCAAGTGCAAGCGGCCCATCGAGAAGAACCACGGCTGCATGCACATGACCTGCGCGCAGTGCCGCCACGAATTCTGCTGGTACGCCGCGCCTCGCCGTCTACCGAATGCTGGGATGCATGCTGTAACGCAGTGCTTGTTTTTGTGTGCCCGCCGGTCATGTTCGCTTCGATCAATGAATGCTCATCTTCGCCTGATACCGAAACCCTCATGCCGAAATCCTCACCCAGATGTTGCTCAACGCAGGCTGTGCCTGGGCGACTGGAAGGCGCACGGCGAGGGCACCGGCGGCTTCTACGCCTGCAACCGGTGCGCAGCTGCAGTGGCCACAGCAAATCAACTTCTGACTGCATCCTCCAGCGGTGCATGCTTGTCCAGTGCACAAGACGCGTACATGCATGCCATGTACTGGTGCACCTTTCCGTACGCAACATGTTGTCCTGTGACTGAGCAATGTACGTGTGGTCCCCCAGGTACGAGCAGGGGAAGAAGAAGGGTGAGTACAACGAGGAGGAGGCCAAGCGGGAGCGCGCCAAGCAGTCGCTTGAGCGCTACATGCACTACTTCCAGCGCTTTGCCGAGAACGACAAGGCCCGCAAACAGGCAAGCCACCCGCAATGAAAGCTTGGCAGTCTGGCCCATGAGTGAGACGAATGAGCAAACAGAAAACGGCTTTAGGAAGGGCTGCGCATGGTCCTGGCAGCACTCGTATGCACTACAGCGAGTGTCACCAAGTTTCACATAAAAGGGCTGAGTAGACGCGAGAGGCGCGGGAGGGGCGGCGGATATGCGGCACCGCCGGCACACTCGCTGCGCTTTAGTTCCTGCCCATAGCATGCTTTCTTGGAGCGCAGGCGGTGCTAAGCACATACGCAGGACTTTCACATCTGATGTCGAGGTAATGCAGGCGATGAAGAACATGCACGAGTTTGCGAGCACGAAGGTGGAGAAGCTGAGCGAGCTGACGGCGACTCCCACCAGCCAGCTGAAGATGGTCGCGGACGCCTGGGCCCAGGTCCGCCCTTGTAATGAAAATCTGTCGACAGTTTCATAGACGCGCCTGCATGCATCGAGCATTCATGCATGTTGCCAATGAAAGTCATGTTCAAACACCACCATTGCAAAGTGCTCAAGCGATCATTCCGGCACGAATGAGCAGCCCTCAAGGAAAGAGCGTTGCTGCGTCAGCAGCGGTCATGCAGCGACGGCTTCAGCACGCACCCCTTTTGTACCCTTGCAGGATCTGCCAGCAGTGAGACGCACATCTGGTGCAAGCTCATGTGGTGCAAGCTGACAGCACCGGTCTCGTGCACAGGTCATCGACTGTCGGCGCATCCTGAAGTGGACCTACGCCTTCGGCTTCTACACCTGGGCCGCGGAGGAGGACCACGCGCCACGGCAACAAAAGGGGGAGCAGACGCAGCCCTCCGCGTCAGCCGAGCAGCGGGGCTTTTTCGAGTTCAGCCAGGTGGGAGCGCCTGTCTGGGGCAGACCAGCGTCGTCCCAACGTTGCGGAGGACAACACTGGGATAGCTTTTCCTGCAACCAGGGTCTGTTGTGCTGCACAGGGCCGCGCTTAGAAAGTGAACACCAGGAAAATTTAGGGCATCGACGAAGTCGTGCTGCCCTTGTGCGACAGGGCCAGACGGAGAGCTGCCTGAGCAGCACATGAACGACCTGCAGGGTGTCGACCAATTCATAAACTATTTTACATTTTGTGGGTGGAGCAGGACATGAAAGTGAAGGGCATCGTACCGTTTCCAACCAAACAGTTTACAAACTGTTTGCATGTTCCCGTCTGCAGGGCCAGGCGGAGAGCTACCTGGAGAAGCTGCACAAGCTGGTGGAGCAGGACATGAACGACCTGCTGGACGGCACGACGGCGGCGGACACCTGGCCGCACTTCCGGGAGACGCTGATCGGCCTCACCGACGTCACCCAGTCCCACTTCGCCAAGCTGGTCAACGAGCTGGAGCGCGGCATGGGCAGCCTGCTGGAGACCTACCGCACGGGTGCGCTTCCCATCAATCTTTAATCGGAACCTGATAGTTGTTCAGGGTTCAGGAGTGATACAAGCTGGTCAACTAGCTGGAGCGTGGCATGTGCAGCCTGCTGGACACCTGCCGCACGGGTGCGGCCGTCTTATGGAGGGTGAGGGTTGAGGGCAAATTTGCCTCAGAATATGCGGTGGGGTGAATTCTGTCCGCAAGACTGGGTGGATCCTCTCGAGGGTGGCAGGCTGCTGCAGGACCCTGCTTGCTGACAGCTAGGTTTGCAGCAGACCTCTGATTCGTAAGCACCTCTTGGCTTCGCAGAGGAGCCCGAGGAGGAGATGGCAGCAGCAGCAGAGGCAGAGGCAGCCCCGGCAGAGGCGCCGCCCTCGGCGAAGAAAGGGCGCGCCTTCAAGCGCTCGCGCGGCACCCAGCGAGGTGCGCATCGTTGTTGGGACACCACCTATCGACCCGCCACTGGCAATAGCAACATGGCGTTATACACCATGCTGCCGACATGCCTGTAGCATTGCTGGTGCGCATGCATGGCAGCATTGAGTCCCTGTGGCTGGGCAAGCATTTGCACTTGCCATAACAATATCTTCCTACAAATGCCGCCCAGAAGCAGCTGCGGACGTCGGCGTGTCCTTCTTCAAAAGGTGACCAACATGAGCCAATTTTCTTGAGGTGGTTTCAAATGATGCAGGAGCTGCTGTCGACACAGACGATGGCGCGGGGTCCTCAGCGCAGTCCAAACAGGTCACGGACGCTTCCACGACGAACTAGAGACCAATCTGAGCCCACCCTCTGCCAATGGCAACCCCTATCAATGACGCAGGAGCAGCTGCGGACGCTGCGGACGATGGCGCAGGGGCCTCAGCGCAGGTCAAACCGGTCACCATGGAGGAGGCGGAGGTGCAGGCGATCGCGGGCTACTGGCACTGCCCCGTGTGCACCTATGCCAACGACCTGGGGGCGCAGGCCTGTGAGATGTGCGAGACGGCGAGGGGGGACTAGAGGAGGCTGCGGGCTAGGCGGCCGCGAGACTCTCTGGGTTGCTTGTCAGGTATCAAGCAGCTCGGCAGGAGGGGCGGGCGCCCCCGTCTGGACCGTGTGTGCGTGTAGTCTTTGGGTGTGTGTATGTGTACAATAGGGGGACGTATTCCTTGATTCTTGCGCTGCAACGGGGACGTATCTGGCCTCATAACGCATAGGTTTGGACCTAGAGGAAGCAGGATGGTTGTAAACGTAAATGGTTACATGAACACGCTGTTCTTCACCCTGACTTCTGATGTTCACCCCTTCAATGGTGATACTGCGATCCTTGTAGGATATTGTATCCGCGGTACAGCTGCTCCAGCAGCACGATGTTGGCGACCTGCATGTTACATGTTGGAGGTTGAACTGTAGCATGTCCCAATCTACCAGCTGTTTCCGTAAAATTTCCAGCTGCGATTGGCCTTCTGCTCTCACCTGGTGGTTCAGAACACACGATGACAGCCGGATCACATCGTCAGCGCGGTCAATCACCGACTGCGCATGGCCGAACGGCCCGCCGATGCAAAACACGAGCCGCGCGGCGCTGGCGTCGCCCGCCTGCGCACGACCGCACAGCCACGCTTCATGGGCGGGCCGCTCGTGAACACCTGCTGCGCTACCGCCGTCTGAACAGCACTCGGATCTTCTTCATGCTGCTGGTTCGTCCAGGGCTGAAGCCAGGTACGTACCGCGGCGATGAGCTTGGCAAAGCCCTCAGACGTGACATCGCGTCCCCTCTCGTCCAGAGCGACCACCCGATCCTGCATGCAACACCGATGTCTGACAAGCACATTTGCGGCCTGCATTCGCTCCGTGCGCCTGACGGCACCTCCCGCCACATGGCGGCGCAACGCGCCGACAACAGCCATGCAAGCTCGACTCCACTGGATGCATGCTGACATGAAGATGCCAGGGCGCGATCAAATCGGACGAGGTGCAGCTGCCACGAGCCTCACCTGCGGCCGGAGCGACTGCAGGACCTTTGTGCCTTCCGCTTGCACGGCCACGTCCGGCTCAGTCGACTTCTTGGGGTTGGTGCGCAGCTGACACGCTGTGAAGGGGGCATACCTCCGGATCTTCTCGGCGTACTCGTCTGCAAGTTAGCAGGCATGTGCCTTTGATCAGAGTGAGCTGGAGGAAAGCCACACAAAATTATAGGCGCTGCATGGCGCAACAGCAGTGCTCTCTTACCAGAAAGATCCTCCGCTGGCCTGCTGCTGTTCTTACTCAGGGTCACCACAACAACGGGCACGCTTCTGAACGCTTTGGCGAGCTGCTTTGTGGTACTCTGTCGACCCGCCGCGACGTCAATGCGGCTGCTGTTAGCCTTCGCGGCTTGCGCGACTGGCGTCCAGGGCACGCAACGTTTTGTGGTAGCCGGACCAAGCCGTTTGGAAGACCAGAGGCTGCGGAGAGAGGGCGTCAGTGCCAGGCACCGGCTGAATTCCAGGCATCGACCGCGCATCAAACAGCATGTGTTTGTGGGTGCGTCTCTGTCTTTTTCGCAGGGTGCAGCTGCGGAAGTTGATGATAGAAGCAGCCAGGAGTACGTGATCTTGGAAATATCGCTTTAATGATGAGTTTTGTGCATAATCTGATCTGCATGAGCAGGCGCCCCACAACTCCGAAAGCTCTCAGCTCAGATTTTGTGCACAAGCTTGCACACAAGGGGACAGGCACACGAGCCAATGCGCATGACGGTATGCAATATCGAATCAGTGTGCTGTTTACCAGCCACATCTGCGGGTCGTTTCTGACAATCAATGACATCGCAGGCCCCTGCAATGAGGAGTGCAAACGCTTCCGAGTTTCACTCTGATCTTGTATAATCGACGGCCATCAGGCGGATCATAGCTCATACATATCGAAATCTATCATACATCAATGGTGACCGTCGTCCGCCACCAGTGCTATGCGCAGCTCAGCCTCCTCCTCCGGCAGCGCCTCCTTTTCCCCCAGTCGGAGCTGCGGTAGCGCTGGCGGCGAAGCCTCTGGGTACAGCACGTAGTGCTGGAACTGCACGGACCACATCAAAGAGGTGAGTCTCATGTCGATCTGTATCCTGCAAGTTCTCATGCACGCGCCGGCATGTGTGGGGCGCTGCCAATTTGGACCACGGGCGTTTGTTCTTGTATCGTTGGATTTTCGCACCATCAGGATCAGGTCGTAGACGATGGACACCAGGCCGATGCCCAGCTTGATCTGATTGCCGAACATGACGCTCCAGTCCTCCAGCGCAATGCTGTCCAGGGCCTGCTGCCCGATCGACAGACCGCTGCCTGCACAGCAGTTTGTTTTTGCAGGTTGACCTCTGAGCAAGTAGGTGCGTTCGGAGTGGCAGAGGCGCGAGAAGTACAGGAGCACTACGTGATGGAAGACGTAGGTGAATGCACGACCGCTCAGCAGGGTCGGCAGGGCAGCGCGCCTGTGATGTCGCACAGGACGGGGCCGATGGCAAAGCCGTCTGTCGATTTCCGCCGCCAGTTGAGCAGCACTTGCGGCGCATACTTCGCGAAAGTTATGCCCACCTGCAACGAAATCGCAATTTCAGAATATGAGTGGTGTTGGCTGTTCGACAGAATTGATCACCTATGCAGAATGCGCTGAGTCTCGAAGGGCTTGGCCGGCAACCTCCACGCAAGCAGCATTGCTTGCGACCTTAGACCACCTTCACATAGCCTATTACATACATCAGGTCCAGGTCCTGCACGCTTGCAAAGTAATCGCTCTGCGCGGCAACCATGACGCCGCCGCAGATGGCGATGATGCCCGCTGTGACGGCCATGCATGTTTTTGACAGCCTCTGGTCGCCGCGCTCATACATGAGGATCTGCAGCATGACCACGAGCGTCGCGGCGCAGGCGTGCAGCGCAAAAATGACGTCGTTTATCCTGCACGGCAATGAGCAGGCTGCTGAGTAGAAAGTGTTCATTCAGGAAGGGTTCTGGTGGATAAACGTACAAAATTTCGATGCTAGACGACATGCAGAAGGGTCGCAGATACAAGTGCAGATGCAGTGGCGCAGAGCACCGTTTGGGGAAGGCACACATTTGACCCACCTGACGCCATTGCCCTGGCCCCTGTGTCGTTCTCGGTACTCCAGCTGCACTTCCCGGTCCGTATACAACGTGCAGGTGTAGATAGCTGCAAGTGAGGAATGTGCACGTTGGCAAAGATGATGAACAATAGTGCGTCTGACCATCTCCGGCGGTAGCCCCACCATCTCAGGCCTGCCCCACACCGAGGGTGCCATTTCGTTTATGGAAGCTTGAGAAGCACCTCATTCATTTGCATTCAAGAACTGGCACCAATATGCAGGGGGACCTGTTGCTCTTGCAGCGTGCACCTCAGCAACAGAGGAGGAGGGGGAAAGAACGCGCCGTAGGACACAAAGCCCAGGAAATTGAGGATGACAAAGTCGAACGACAGCCCGACGACACTGCACGTGCATGACATACGTCATTGGCACAGATGTGGAGCATTTTCGCTCCTCATGGACATCATGACCGCCATAGCGCCGCAGGCTGGGGGAGTGAGGCAAAACGCGCGCACCTGCGCCGCTGGTAGTTCACCACCAATTGTGGGTAAAAGCTCGCTGACCACGTAGCGAAATAGGTCCAGCCCACGATGGCGCTGACGACAGCCCAAGGCTCTGGAATCTGCGTCTGGTTCGGCAGAGCGACGCCGAGTCCGACCCCGGCAGAGACAATAACAACAACCATGGTTGCCATGTACAGCCGCTGCGTGCCGACGCCACCGAAAACCAGCTCTTCTGCCTCATCTACCATGAGGCTGAAGGCCTTTATCATCAACAAGGGAGCAGTGCTGCTGGGCTGACTGGGCCGCAGCTCAGATGGGATCGATGCTGTGCTCAACCCACCATAGCAATGTGCTGGCAGTAAATAAACAAGGTGTGAGACCCCCCTTCACACGCAATAGATGTATCAGGCTGCTCCCCAAGTCTCGACCTCAAGGAAGCCCTTGGTCGGCAGGCACGTGAGGCAGAACGTGCTGTGATTGATATCCCAACCAGCAATCTGCGCAACTGACCATACGTTTTCGCAGTATCAATTGCAACACCTGAGTTATGTGATTATGGAACTGTGGATTGTGCTGTTGCTGCTGCCACAAAGCAGTTCAACTTTGCAGGGCACGTGCGAGGCACAAGATGACGCAACTGGTCTGACAACTCTCGCGTTTGCCTTCGAGCTGCTCAGAAGGCTTCTACTGCCAGCATTCTTAACACCAGACAGACAGAAACATGTCGCTTCTCAACAAGGAGGTGCGATGCATGCATGCATAAACACGACCTGAATGTCATGCCCACAAATGACCTGCTCGATCTAAATTCATATTGTTGGTGAACCAGCTCCCGCTCCGGCCAGACAGCTGGACGGAGGTGACCTTCGACGATGGCGAGGCGCTGGACTGGAACGGAGACCTCCTCGTGATCGGCCTGCACACGGAGGCGATCGAGGGTGCGCGCATGCACATTGGATGCAGTATATTGCTGTACAATTGCACAGGATCATATGTATACGAGGAATGCGCATACAACAGCGCCTCCTGACCACACGCAGGCAGCGAGCAGGAGGTCCTGGGCGCCCTCAACAATGCGCTCGGCGGCATCCTGCAGGAGTTTGTCGAGCTCGGAGGCTTCACAGGCGCCCTGGTGAGCACTTTGTAGATCTGAAGATGCGCTTAGACACGATCGTCAGGGATCTCAATCCATGCGGCTGGGCAGGGGCGGCAATCAGATGGCGACTGCCCCGCAGCTACCGCTGCCCAAACGCACCATGCTATGTCTTTTGAGAGTCACTAGCCTCACCCACACCGCAACTCACCCCGACATGTGCCTCGAGCGGCAATATCTCCTTCCCGCAGGGCACGTCGCAGGTCACGCGCCGCGGCGGCGGCGGCCCAACGCGGCTGCTCGGCGTCGTGGGCCTGGGCCCAACAGAAGCTGGGCCGCCGTGGGGCGCCTCGCCATACCGCCAGCTCGGCGAGCAGGCCTCCAATCTGGCAAAGGCGCACAGGTGAAACAGTTCTACTGTCTGCTTCCTCGGATGTGCCATCTGTGGTTTCTGCAGTTTCCATTTTCCCTCTGGCTCTCTGGTGCGCGCTTGACCCGTGGAGGAGCAAAAGGAGACCAAGTCGTCAGTCTGATGGGCTGAGTGGTTGACGTACAGGGCGCGCTCCGTGGGCGTGATGCTGCTGTCGCGGGCGGACACGACGGTCAGCGAGTCTATGCCGCGGCGCCACGAGCACATCCACGACCTCGAAAAGCGGGTGCGCGCCTGCAAGCCGCGGCTCAGAATGACACAACATGAAGCATATTGAAGTGTGGACGGCTCTGATGCACTGCCGTGTGCTTGCTGCATCACATGCTGCCTCATCTGAGACAAAGCCGCGAAATGATGCCATAAACCAGTAGTACATACCCTGACGACTACGGCAGTAGTGACGCCACAAAACTGCTACAGGGTGGCGATGTCGCGCTGGGGCTGCTGCTGGGCGGCTACAAGCCGACACGCTTCAAGTCGGAGGCGCCGCCGCCTCCCCTGGAGCGCGCCGTCATCTTCTCCCTCGGCGCAAATCCTGGCCTGGAGGCCGCGGCGCAGCAGGCGGCAAAACTCGCCCAGGGTGTTACCCTGGCCAGGTGCATTGAGTGGTGTCTCGTTTCTTCTTTGATGTCTCTCTGGCCATTTGATGGTTTCAACATGACTGGCTGAAGGTTCCTTTCCTGTCAATTGTGCGTGCGGCACCTGTGCATGTCGCAGCTTGATGCGACATCCAGCGCCAAGCCGCATGCTGTCCCTGCGAGGCCCAACACATTCGAGGCTGTGATTTACCTCGATTACCTCGATGCCAGGTACCTGGCTGAGACGCCGGCCAATGTGTGCACGCCCGCGTACATGGCGGAGGCGGCGCAGTCTACCGCTGCGGCGGCGCCCGATGTTATGCAGCTAGAGGTGCGCGATCTTAGGGGATTACCTGTCCCCCTATTGCCTCGTGGTCTCGCTGTTTCGGTAGGACGGCCTCCTACCCACGAATGCCAGTTTTTCACTTGGCCGAAGCAGATGGATTTTGCACGAGCCAGGATTTCGCCAACTGGGGCATGGGGCTGAGGCGCATGTAGCGCCGCTGCAGGTGCTCAATGCGGAGCAGTGTGCGGCGCGCGGCATGGGACTGTACCTGGCGGTCGCGAAAGCCTCCGCCAACCTGCCGCACTTCATTCACCTAACATACAAGCCCAAAGGTGTGTGGTCATCTCGTGCATTTTCTGACAGTTTTAAGGGGGTATAAGGGCGTGGTATAAGGGCGCATCAACCTCTGTGGGTCTGCAGTGGTGTCTGCGAAGTTGAGAGTGCGTCAAATTTGGTGCATACTAGCTCAGAACAGCAGCTCTTCAAACTTGCAGTCTCCTAGAAAGCATCAACCGCTGTCATCGCAGTGTCGCACCAGGTGACGCGGAAGGTGGCACTCGTCGGCAAGACGGTCTGCTTCGACACCGGCGGCTACAATCTCAAGGCGAGCTGTCAGAGGTGCTGAACACTCCGTGCAGCAGCATGCGCTGACATCGCTGCTGAGGAGTTGTTGACCACAACAGTCCATTATGCCTGCAGGACCAAGCTGCAGCACGGGCAGGAAGCGAGTGCTGACCTGTCTGTACCTCGCCCTGTCAGCAGTCACAACATCTCGCGTTCCAGAGCCGCAAGCCGCTGCGCTGCGCTTCTGCAGGTGGAAGGCGGGATCGAGCTCATGAAAGGCGACATGGCTGGCGGCGCTGCAGTGCTCGGCGCCGCTGAATCGATTTCGCAAATTCAGCCAGAAGGCGTGGAGGTGTGCGCTCTGATAATGCAGCACTGCAGCATGCACACTTGGCCCATGCTTTGGCCTCGCGCAACCAGGAAATTACCGTGTTCTGGCTTTGAGAACTTCTGTCTGCCACAGGTGCACTTCATCCTGCCAGCAGCTGAGAACATGATAGACGGCAGCGGCACCCGCCCCTCGGTGAGCGGAATGCACCCTGCAAGTGTACAGACTGCTTGTAGGAGAAATCGACATGAAGAAACAGCGCTAATTCAAAGATGAGGCTCCCACTGCGCTGTGCACACCGTCCCGCAGGACATCGTGTCGGCGTCCAACGGCAAGACGGTGGAGATCGTGGATACGGATGCGGAGGGGCGGCTGTGCCTGGCCGATGCGCTGGTGTTTGCCGAGCACCTCGGCGTCGAGACGATCGTTGACATCGCCACACGTGCGCATGATCTGTATTGAACACATCATCCTTGCCTTTGACATCAAAAGGGCTCTCAGTTTCAGTGTCCAAGAAATCTGGCCTGTGTCTTCTTTCCTATCCCACTGCACTTGGGCAGGCCAATCTGCGTGCTGACGCCGCTTACACCTCTGTACTGCTCTGAGCAACCCTGGTTTGAGCACTTTCACCTAGCTCCTGATCTGCCTTTCCTACCGATTCGCAGTGACAGGAGCAGGTTACATCGCTCTTGGGCCTTCGATCGGCAACCTCTTCACAGACAGCTCGCAGCTGGCGGGCGCTCTGCGGGCTGCCTCCCAGACCGCGGGTGCGAGTGGTGCCTGCATGTGACCAAGCAAGTCTGCGTGCTGCCTACTGCCTGTAGTCGCACATCCATGAGCTACTGTCCCATTGCGCAGCAAAGCAGGCTGCCCTCAGATTGTCACGGGCTGCATAGTGGCCAAGGTGTGGCGGGTCTCGTCCGCGCATTTGGAATTTGATTTTGTGATCTTTTACACAGGCAGACCGTTTGGGTTTGCTGTACTCGCAGGGGAGAAGATCTGGCAGCAGCCCCTGGAGCACAGCTACTTCGCAAAGCACGTCAAGTCAGCCATCAGTGATTTGAAGAACTATCCGGTGAGCGTTCCGAGATGATCACCCCCAAACCCCATGCTATGCTGCATGTCAACGACAGCGTTATGTGCAGTATCCTCTGCGCACTCACGCGCTGTTGGAATGTCTGTGTTTAAGGGAGCAGCGGGGCGGGGCGGTGGCGCCATCACGGCAGCGCTTTTCCTCAACGAGTTTGTGAGCAACAAGGTCCAGTGGGCCCACATCGACGCTGGCGGTAGGGCCACTGTCCAATTCCTCTCCACTGCAATTTCACCCTGAAACGTGCTTGTGCCATGTGTGCCATGTCAAATCACTGAAAAATAATGACTGCATCAGATGTCTCAATGTGTGGAGGTCCAGCAAGGGATCCTGCTGCTTGTGTGCCCCTGGCCGCTGCCCGCATCTGCCGAGGCAGACCTCGCCCAGATCATGTCAAACTCAAAGTCAACTCCGCTGTCCATAGGTCCCATGATCGACACAGAGACGTACACAGCTACTGGGTGGGGCAGCCTGACGCTGACGCACTGGGTGCTCAGCCTGGGGCAAGCGCACACCGCCGCGGTCTTTGGCTTCAAGGCCATCCCGCCGCCGTCACCCAAGAAGCACTGAGTGGCTGCGGATGAATGATCAGCCAAGCAACCACGCATTTCAAGTGTGCGGCATGCGATTGTAAAACCTAGATGTTTTAGCAGGAGTTGGTGCATGTTGCTTCGCTGTGTTCAGTGTCAGCATGGGAGCGCCGAGTGCATTTGGACAGTCCTGTCCAATGGGCAGTTTTCAACAGGGCAAACATTCAACCAACTCTCTTGACGATGCAAGCCAGCTTCTACTTCCGAAAATGTATGTTTGCAACATGCCTAGACCCTTCAGTGTCTGATTCAGAAAAGTTCGTCCAGCGACGGGAAGCCCGCTGCGATCCGATTGCGTGCCCGGCACGCAGCGTCGTCCTTTGCGCAGTCCTCGCACATTTTGCAGCTCTTGCGGCATGTGCCAAACGCGCCTGCAGTCAAAAGCGCGACCCATAAAACGGCATGCGGACTGACGAAGGGAGCTTCATGCAACACCAGCGGCCACATCAGCGGCGCTGTGCAGAATCGCTTGTCCTGGCAATTGCAAGGGACAGCAGCAGCACTCAAACTCACCGTTATCTCCTCTCATGTATTCTGGGTTCTTTTTGCACTCCCCTGCACGTGGTCACAAACGATGCGGTTCAGTACCAACACCCTTGTGCAGCGCGCAGGCCAGAACCCGGCAAACTATGTCAGAACTGACGCGAACTCACCCATGTCTGCCCATTCGCTGCACTTATTGTTGTAGTCTTCGCAGTCCTCGGGCATCTGGGGCTGTGGGTTGTTGGCTGCGCGCATTGAAAGCGGTTCGTCTCAGTCGGTTCGTCTCAATCGGAGCTGCACATCACGACGCAGCGCAGTGCCACTTTTGCCAGCGTGCTGCAGCCTGTCTCATGCCCGCGACCGTGCATTCATGCCGAGCTAGCATGTATCTGAACAGGCAAGTCCCCAACTCCACCCACCTGCTTCCTTGAGTGTCTCTGGGCGGAAGGGCGCGGTGTGGATCCAGACGGTGCCGGTCCACTTGACGCCGCGGATGACAGGGCAGCCGGTGTGCATGCTGCGCGGGTCCTGCGTCTTGCCGTCCGGCTGGATGTCGTAGAAGATCAGCGCCATGCCTGCGTTGGGCAGATGTTCCACTGATCTTCGTGAACTCGTATATATACAATACAATCCCCAGGGAAAAGCAGCCGGCGTCGGGACAGGCTCTAGAGGAGCAAGTGATGCGCGATTGTCCACGGCATTCGTTGTGGTAGTGAATGTGCATTAGCTCTGCAGAAGACTCTCTGTTGTCTCCAGCCTTGTGCATTTCTTTTGCGTCTGCGGGAAGAATCTGCCCTCAGCCGATCAACAGCGCCATTCTGACTTTCGCCAGCGGCCGCCGCACCGGCCCCACATGCCTTGCGCGTAAGGCAGACACATGCCCCGGGGGAATCACATAGCTCGCCAACAACATAAAAGACGCACCCTTCTTGGGCCGCACGGCGACGTGCCCCTGCGCGCACTCGCTGAAGGGGCCAAAGCGCTTGGCCTGGCGCAGGTCCGCCCATACGGAGTTGGACGGAAATGCCGTCTCGCCGCCCTCCACCACATCCGACAGATACAGCAGCACTGTCGCCAGCCGCGGCGTGTCCTCCACCAGCACGTCCATGTGCGCGCCTGCAGAAACAAGGTTGACAGTTTCAAAACAACAGGGTTCAAGCCTTCATCCGCTGCCCTCCACCACATCGCTCAGTACACAGCAGCACCGTTGCCAGCCGCGGCGTGACCTCCGCCAGCACTCCACATCGGACAGCTACAGCAGCACCGTTGCTAGCCGCGGCATGTCCACCAGCACATCCATGTGCGCGCCTGCAGAGGCGTCATGTCGACTTTGAAAGGGCATGACAGTTCAGGGCTGCCACCCGCTGGCGCCGCCGCAGGCGGGCACTGTGCCCTGCCCTCCTCAATGCGGCTTGGGTCGTGCTCAAGGCACACTTCAGCCCAATGCAGCGGCTAGCTGGAACCAGCACAAAGGCTCTGGGAAGGATGAGCTGTTGGGCCGGGCGTAGGGTCACGCACCGTATTTTTGGCGGTCGGCATACCGCAGGATCTGCATGTCCTCCTGGTGGCTCACGTTGTGATGCGTCCACAGCTCCAGTCGCTCCTCCACTCGGCCGATGACCTCGTCCTTGTACCGCCTAATACCCAAAAGAAGGTGTCCTTTACATGTTGAAAATGAGAAGACATCCTTGGTTGCAGTGAAGAACCCACGACAGTTGCAGTCGTTGTGTGCTTCTGTGTGCACGCAGAACGGCGGAGTCACGCCTGCCGCATGCAGCCTCTGCTTCCATCGAGGGCGGACCGCTGCATGCCATGCTCTTTCTTTTGCACTGCAGGCAGGAGCTCTCACCCCAGGAAGGTTCCCCGGCTGGTGCGAATTGTGTCTGTGACACTCTTCCCGCCCGCCCCCACCACTGTCGACTGCCGCATCTGTTCAGAGGTCCAAAGGCATTTAAATTAGTGCTCGATCTCGCTCACGGCACTTTCCAGCTTGCTGCCAGAAGAATGGAGCCGGCTGACCATGCACGGACAACAAAATTTAAGGTGCCGCACCATGGGCCTCGCGACGCTGACGATGTGATCGCACTCCTCAGGCGTCATGAAGTTATGATAGACCTGTGCCCTGCAAAGTTGCCATGCAGAGGTTCTTTCAGTGACGTCGACATGTCCTGCATGGTGCGAATACCCTTCGAATGGTGCACGCCGTGGCACTGAGGCGCCTCATGGCACCTCATGCCTGCACGGAGGCACCTCACCTTGGGTGCCAGCTTATTGTCTCCGCCCTGGAGACGGTGACGAAAAACACGAACTATCAAGTGACCACTGCAGGATGCAGGGCTGCAGAAAGGCAAGTGGGCAAACAGGCTCCTGTCCTCCAGCGCCAGCTCGCCGGCACATGCCGCACACACAACTTGCACAACCTGAAGACTCACCATTGGTGCTTTGGATCGGGCGCTGCCACCTTACCAGCAGACCTTTCTACTCCTGCACGGGCAACGTCAGCTCTGAAACTTCTTCCGGCGCAGCGAGATTGCTGGCTCGAAATCTGCAAGGCATGCACACCAGGAAGAGACTGCGCATGGAAGAGGCGGAAACCCACCTAAAGCAAGGGCAATGAGCTGAAGCAGCACCAGGAGGAGGCCCGCCCTCATCGGGCCCCTCTCGAGACCGTGGGTTGGACCAGACAGGCTCTCCCTAGCGTTTCAGGCTAGACCTCCAGTTTGGACAGACATAGGCAGTTGAGACGGTGAACCGCCGCCAGCATTCCTGGCCAGCACCACAGCACCGCTAACTCGGTGGTCAAGCGAAGGATCGGAGCAGTAAACGCGTCTCAGCAGGTGTGCGAGGCAGGACCAGGCAGCGGCACTGCATGACAAGCCAAGGTGCGACTATAAGTCTGGTGTACAGCTACGTACTCGCAAAAGTGATGCGAGCGTCTCTCTGTGAGGCATGTTCGGCGATCTGCCCAGACAAAGGCCTGATGGTGAAGATCGCACAGGCCGCATTCACGGTGCCACTTTGCGTTTGCACCAGCATTTCACCGTGCAGTGTCAATCGCTGACGTCCGGCAGTGTCTGACCTTCCAGCAAGTCGAGCAGACGGCAGAGCTCCAGCAGTCGCCATCCGGCACACAACTAAACATTTCAGACCACTCAGAGACGTCGCCTGCCCATGTTCTTCTCCAGACAGCTGCTGATCGTGTACAAGAAAACCGGCGGCAATCTCTGGAACAAGCCGGTGAGCGCCAGTAATATATGCGCCGCGGCGCGACGGCCATGCTCGGATGTTGCTCCACCTACCACGCACGTCCAGTCCTGTGTGCCCGGCGTGTCTTAACGACTCGGAGATGATGTCTGGCACACGTCCAATCCTGTTGCCAGGCGTGCCGACCAACACTTGATTTCTGACAACAGTGGGGGCTGCCGCCGCTGACGAAGACCCAAAAGCGCACACGGCAGAAGAATGTTAAGGAGGTGCAGAGCACCGTAAAGACGCTTCGGCAGGTCAGTTGAAGGTGCTTTACGGAGAATTTCTGAAGAGATGTCAACATCACACTGGCAGGAAGATACTGTACTGACGCACGCAGATTTCCATGCCATAACAGGCGGCAGCCAAGGAGCCGGGAAAGATGGCCAAGCAGCCAGCCAAATGAGCATAGCCCACTGCCTGCGGCCGAGCGATGTGCGGAGCGGCAGCAGTACCGAAACCTGCAATGCAGCTGCCGCAGCTGATGGCGGCGGTGCCACCGCAGCACTGCTCACAGCTGGCTGCCACTGATGAACCCCAGCGGGCGGCGCCATTCCCTGCAGCAGCTCGCCATGGGCAGCTTGGCGGCGTGCGCACACAGAAGCCCGCCTTGCAACACGGCGGCAGCGCAAAGCCGCAGCCCTGCAGGTACCGGATGTATGCGACAGCATATGAGGCGCCAGCGGCGCAGCGTCAGCGCCAGCCGCAGCTGCAGGCGGAGACCGGCGGGGACGGCGGCGGCGGCTGGGGTTGGGGTGGCGGCGGCGGCAAGCCACCCCAGGGAGGCGGCGGCGGCGGCGAGCAAGACGGTAGACACAGCGATGATGACGACAGTGAGGCGCCAGCCAGCAACCCGTTTGACAGGCAGGCCATTCTCCTGCGCGTTCCTGACAGATGGAGCACACTGCTGACTCGCGACCTGACATCGAGGTGCAAAGACGTCAAACTGACCAACTTCTACTCCTGCTGCCTGCGGGCCACCGCCATGCGCATGCACAGCACGTGTGTGTGATACGCGTCAAATTTTGTTGGACTCGTGTAGTTGTTTGCAAGATTTGGACTTTGTAATCCCTGTACACAGGGTTGCCATCGGCGTGCAGACGCGGCTGGAGGCAGATCCCAGTTTTCTGTGGAAGGTGGCCGCCGCGGCCGGCGCCGACGTGCTCGCGGTGCTGGGCGTCAACGCCGCGGCGCACCCGGGCGAGCCGCTGCACCGCTCGGAGGCCGTCGCCAGCCAGGTGAGACTCGTGCCATGCAACGTAGGTAGGTTCGCATCATATGCTAGTGTTTGGGGGTGCTGCCCCCAAGAGCGAGTAGCCAGGCGGGTCACACATCCTTTGGAGCGCTCACAGCTGTGCCTGAGATTGGCATTTTGGCTGCCCTGCTTTCTGGCCCCAGGAGCAAGCAAGAGCTCCCCTGATTGCCGTGCATTCGCGACAGTGAGCAGAGGTGAATGGTGCTGGTGCTGCCTTTGTGTAGGTCTTCGTGTCGCTGCTCAACGCCCTCGTGCTGGGGTTTGCCAGCGAGCCGTTCTCGAGGCGGGTGCGGGCAGAGACCATCACGCTCCGGCACCACGGCGGCCTCAGCTGTGTGACTCCGCCGGTCCTGCTGAGGTACTGTTCACAAGCTGTTGAAAGCTCATACACGACTGGCCCGCCCTTGGCAGGCCGCCCTTAACAGGCCAGACCAAGGTACAGCGGCTGCCGGCAGGGCATGAACGGGGGCAACATTCCCTGTGAAGCGTATGAAGATTTCTACCGTGCAAGTCTACCTTCTATCTCCTCTCTTGTTCTGGTTCTTCCCAGCGACAAAGGCAGACGGGTGCCATCATTTTGATGCAGGGCCATGTCGACCGCATCTGGTGGCAAGCCAGGACTTGCTGCCGCCGCACAATGCCTGGTACAGCAGGGGCTGAGCCTGGGCTTGGTCGGCTTGGCGACTGGCTCCACCAGCAGCGCGGCTGCGCATAGGCTGCTTGGGCCCCAGCACGCAAGCGGCGTGTGCAGCGCTCCCGGCAGCGATTCCGAGCAACGACGGCAGTCCCAGCAGCCAGCGCCGGTGCTGCGGAGCGCTCTGCAGCGCGCAGCATTCATGTCGGTCAGCGCAAACCTGCGGTACGCAGCGCTGTACGCCGCAGAGGACTGGCTGCCGGCGCATGTGCTGGGGCCAATGCAGCTGCGAGTGGCGCGGGCAGTGCTGCATGGCGCCAATGTCGCCATGGCGGCGATGCAGTGGCAGTGGGTCTCGCAGCACATCTATGTCTAGCATTGGATGTTGTGCCGGTGCACATGCAGACAGTTCGTACCAGGTACCAGAACATTTATTTCGCACAGCCTTGATTGAACTTGGGCTGCGATTCAGGTGCAGCCAGCAACCAACGTGCTGAAAATCAAATCGTTTTCAGGCAATCATTCAATCTCAAAATCAAAGCGAATTGTTTTTACCATCGCCTAGGTGCATACAGCACCATTTCTCCAATGGCCTCAAGGCACCTTGCAAGTCCCCTTCCAAAGGTGCAAACAACAGTCTCGATCCTCACTGCGCAAAGCACCAAAACTTTCTGCCGCCACAACCTGCATCAGGCCCACCGAGCGCCGCGTCACTGCTGCGTGAGCACGCCCTTGGAGGAGGCGACCATGCCCTGTCGCCGCGGGTCGATTTCGGTGGCGGCCCGCAGCGCGCGCGCAAAGGCCTGCAAGGAAGGAAAAATTCAATTTCATGCTCAGATGGAGGCCGACTGTGTTGTGGCGAGGCCCCAACAGGGGCGGCATGTGGCAGACATACAGACAGACATGCTGCAAGAGAGCGACGAATACCTTGAACGTCAATCAGCAGATAAACAGGCGGAAGCTGCTGGAAACAAGCGAAATTGCATCAATAAACCTTGAAGGTGGCCTCCACGATGTGGTGGCTGTTGTGGCCGTCCAGCTTGCGGATGTGCAGCGTCATGCCTGCAGTGTTCGCCAGCGACTGGAAGAAGTGCTCCACCAGCTGCGTGTCGAAGTTGCCAATGCGCTCGGTGGGGATGTCGCAGTCGAAGCTCAGGTGCGGCCGCCCAGACAGGTCCTGTGTTGTCAGGGAACAGCGTGTCAAACATCCAGGCTCCCCGCATGCTCAGGCTTCCAACAGGGAAGCGTCAAAGCATGAGCTGCTGGATAGCAGTGTTCTTGGGCAAAGTAGCCCTAAATATTCACCAGTTTGCCGCATGCTAGGGCAAAGCAACTGGAACCGAAGATTCTGCTGCACTCACCAGCACGACGTGGATGAGTGCCTCATCCAGCGGCGCACAAAAGTCGCCAAAGCGTGTGATGCCCTTCCGGTCGCCGAGCGCCTGTGATGACACATCCCCTGCCTTCGGTGCCCCATGTCTGCTTCAGTTCCCGTGCACAGTTAAACAACGGACTTCAAACAGATAACAGACTTGAAACCACCGAGTGTTTGCAAGTATTGGTGCAGGAGGGAGGGATAGTATGATTCATCACCTGTGACAACGCGGTGCCCAGGGACAGTGCGATGTCCTCGCACGTGTGATGGTCGTCGATCCAGGTGTCACCCTCCGCCCGCACGATGACGTTGAACAGCCCATGCGACGCGAGTTGCTGCAAGTGGACACATGTCGCATCACGTCCCCGCCAAAACCCCTACCGATTTAGCACAGACTGAGAGTCTCCTCATGCTCTTTATAAATCATTCAGGCAGGCAGCACATGCATCAGCAACATGTGCTCAGGGCAGCAGACAGGAGGACGTGCTCACGTCCAGCATGTGGTTGAGGAACGGGACGGGCGTCTCCGCCGAGCAGACGCCCGTACCGTCGAGGTTGATGGACACATCAACCTGCGTCTCGTTGGTCCGCCGCTGCACCGACGCAGACCTCGCCTGTGACTGCGCTGCCTGTGGCTGCCCTGCAGGCAGGCATTTTGCGTGTTGAGCATCAAATGTTGCATGATGCCTGGCTGCCGCACGTTGCGCAAGCGCAATCATGCAACGGCATGCTCACCCATAGAAACGGGTGCCGGGGCCTGCTCTAACACAGCGCATGTCTGTGCTTGCTGCCTCCGCCGTGCTGGCCTGATAGCAGGCTGCCTGAGCTGCTGTGGGAGGCTCGGTGCCAGTAGTGACGTGACCTGCACTGTCCGGCTGCTAGCGGTGCTGGCGCTGCAAATATTGCAGCCGCCGCGCTGCATGGACGTGTAAGACATGTTGCTGAGATACTACCGGCCAACGCCGATGATCGAGGAGGGACTGCGTGGAAACCCTGCTGTAAAGTGACGTGAATCGCAACTTGCTGCGATATATGCAGGTGAGCAGGAGGTGCAGCAAGACTGTGAGGAGCTCTCAAGATGAAGACCAGTTGCACTAAATGCGCAATTGGTAATATGGCGTCGCAGCAGCTTCTTTGCGCTGAGAGAGCTGCAGCCCCATGCCGTAAACCCTGAAATTACGCCGTGAGTGCTTGTACATACGGCAACTAGCCTCGGAAGAAACATTCACAGCAACAGTCGCAAAGCAACGGATAGGGAAATGTATAACATCAGTTACTTCGGTGTCTCACGTTAGACAGGCTGCGCTGCAACCTTCTAGCCGCTTGCTATCACCAAATCGCTCGCCAACGGGAGCCCATGTGCATTCTGTTTCGTGGAATTATCAAGCTCGTGCACGCTGGATGCCGCAGCAGTCCAAAGTTGCGTTTCAAAATTCACCAGCGGCTTTTCAAGCGCAGCTCGTGACCAAGTCTGAAATTCAACAGCGAGCATGAGCCAAAAGCGCAGGTGCGGCGCTCGTGCCTCGAAACCATCAAAGCCATGCACAGTGCGATTCTGGACGACAACACTCAGTGTTTCTGTCCCGAAGGCCCGCAATGAGGCCGCAGCACGGCCGATTCGTCAGTCACCGCGTGCAGCGGCTTCAGGACAAGGACCGCCCCGTGCACGTCCTCTTCTTTGCACAGGTGTGGTGTGGAACTCGATGCTAGCGCTAGGTAAAATCATGCGATTCCTGGCGGAAATGAAATCTGCTGGCGCTTCATCAATTTATATAATTCACAATGGAACTACGAAATTCACTCTCCTGACTGAAAAGGCGGTGTTTTGCGCAGGACACATATGGTCACAGTCACCTGGCGGTAGTTGGCGTCGATCCTCGCGGTTCCGGACACTTCACGTACGAATCCCAGCACGTCGACTTGGGCGAAGTGCTGGGATACGACCCGGCGCCGCTCAAGTGCACAAACAGGTAGGTGCCATCGGACCCTGTGTACCTGTCCAACTCTACGCAGGCCCACATGCATATCCTAGACGGCAGCAATCGTACTTCGTGATGAGCAGCGAATGCCGGCGGGGCATGTCTTGAGAGGATGTCCACTGCAATGCAGGAACGACGTGCTGAATTGGCTCGAGAAGCTGGGAGCGCGGCAGGTGGCAATCGATCTGCCGGAGAGCAGCCTGCCGCAGGTGGACATCAGCCAGCTTTCGGCGCAGACGCCAGAGGCGCAGGTGGATTGTTCAGCAAGATTGAATGAGAACCATGGAGAACCGTGGTTTTGGGTCTCGCGTCAAGATTGCTCTTGAATGCGCCTACAGACTTGTCGTGTCAATACGAGCAGGGCGGCAAGCGGAAGCCGCGGCGGCCTGAATCCGCAGCAGGCGGTACTGCAGTGAGCAGCAAGGCGCATCTGCGGCTGCAGCAGGACACAAGCGAGCCAGACAGCAGGCGGCATTGGGGACCCTGCCTGCCGCCTACACCCGATGCGCTGGTGAGCTTACACTGCCAGTTGTGAGAACTGTAGTGCTGCGACCACCGGCATGCAACTTGTCATCTGGCACAGTACACTGAATGGCTGCTACTCTTGCAGGCGGCGTTCCAGAAAGCAAATCCGGCACTGCTGAGGTGGATCTCTGACACGCCAGACGAGGCTACCATCGCTGACTTCTTCGATGCAGCAGATCGACTGGCAGGTGTGCCCTGGGCTTTTGTGCGGCAGAGAGCCTCCAATGCGCGTGCTTTCCACTGTTGTACTGTTGGCTCATGAGCCCGACCCTGATCGTGCATGCTTCCATCACAGGCCTGGTCACAGATGAAGCGATGCTGAACGGTATGCAGCCGCTGCACGGCTCGTCCACATCAGATGCCGCCGCCTGGCTCGACAGGCTCCTCAACTATGGCGAGGTGCGTGATCACGAAAAGCAGCACTTTCTTCTGCGAGATACTCTGCATCTTTCTCTTGCGACTTAGCGGCGGCAGAGATAACATAATAACATTTGAACCTGTCAAAACCCAGTTATATGACGGCATCGCCTCCATGGCCGCAGCAGGCGTCGCTGCAGCTTCTGGAGGCCACCAACATCTCGCCCATCATCGGGCGTCTCAGACGCCACCCCAACCCCACCCTGGCTCTGAAGGCTGAGCAGCTGGCGCTGCGCTGGAATGCGGTCGCTGCTGCGACCCTGGTGCATGCGCAGCGGCACATCCAAGACACGCCTGGCACTGTAGGCCGACTGACGGCATCAACTACTCTGTGAACGGCAGTAGTACAGAAGCTACCAGAATGGCTAGTAGCTGTCGTAGTCACTACATGCAGCAATCAGCATCCTGAGCGTGGAAGCTGTCGCGAGCTGTTTCGGCTCCTGCATTTGGCATTGGCTCCACAGTGGGGAACCTGGCATGCTTTGCTCATGAGTCCCGCGTCATTGGCATGCTGCGCTTGTATGACTGCCTTGCACAACTACTCTGCTCAACTGATAGCTGAAACGAATTCATCTGTAGCAGAATCGATCTCCAGGAGCACCTGCAAGCAAGCTGTGGATCGAGTTCTGCGGGCTGGTCCGTTCCACGTTTGAACGCCGACTCCGATTTGTGGAGCTGATTCGCCTCGCAAGGCCTGCCGATACCGGTTGCAGAAGCTTTTCACATGTTTCAGTGGCCCTGAGGGCACTTACCGCCTGCTGGCTCAGGTTGCCGCGGCCGTGAGTACCAGGGCAGCATGCACATCAAACAGGTAGCCATGTTTCCATGCGAATTTTGACCTGCGAAGGCATGCACAGCACTCTGCAGAGCATCACTGATGCAATGCTGACACACTCCTGGCTGAGCAGGTGATCATCGAGGGCTTCAAGAGCTACAAGGACCAGACAATCGTTGAGCCGTTCAGCCGGGACATCAATGTGGTTGGTGAGTGCATCGCAGCTGCATGCGGCACTGTGACGTTGTACATCTTGTCGAGAGCAAATCCACGCTCAATTCGGAATGTTACTGCAGTGGGCGCAAACGGCTCCGGCAAGTCGAATTTCTTCCACGGTGCGCCCCTGCCGCCATTCCAACTCACGATTGACTCACGAGCCCCTGCTTAGCTACGTCTTCTCCATGCTGGGATGGGGATGTATCTGACCTTGCGACATCTGTCGTGCAGCCATCCGGTTCGTGCTCAGCGACATCTTCTCCTCGGTCCCGGCCCAGGAGCGGCAAAAGCTGCTGCACGTGAGTCAAACAATGCGATCGCCTTGTGATGGAATTGTACAAATCATCCGCAGCATTCGACCAGCTTTGTGCTACTGGCAGAGCTCCATGCTTGCACTGCTTGCAGGAGGGCGCCGGGCATGCGGTCATGTCGGCATATGTGGAGGTTGTTTTCGACAACTCGGACAATCGGCTGCCGGTGAGCCTCTGGGATGCGCTGGCATCCTCGAGTGCATTGAGGTCAGCACCTTGCACGCTGCAGGGAGCAGTCGTGCACAAGTGCGGAGCGTTTTCAACATGAACTCGCGCAGGTGGAGAGGGATGAGGTGCGGCTGCGGCGCACCATCGGCCTCAAAAAGGACGAGTTCACGCTGGACAAGAAGCACGTCACGTGAGTCCTCTGATGGTTGTGGTGAGCCCAGCTCGGCCTTGCTCACAAGCGTGCTAGTGAAGTATTTCGGCATGCATCCCTTGCGAGGTGCATGATGTAGTGGTGAAAATGCTGCAGGAAGACAGAAGTCGCAAACTTGCTGGAGAGCGCCGGCTTCTCGCGTGCCAACCCCTACTACGTCGTCCAGCAGGGCAAGGTGATCACGTTGCTCAGGCTCGCCGACAGTACGTGTCCTGATGCGGCGCCGTCTAGCTGATGCAGAGGATGCTGCTGGGCGCTGAGCATCTTGATGCAGACGATGTCCCACCCTGGACAGACAATGCTGCCTCTGAATCCCTAACAAACCTCACACTAAACTGACTGTGTGCAGATCACGGCGATGAGCCTGATCAAGGACGAGGAGCGGTTGGAGCTGCTGAAGGAGATCGGCGGCACCAAGGTGTATGAGGAGCGCCGCGCCGAGAGCCGCAAGGTCATGCACGAGACCGAGGGCCGCCGCCAGCGCATCGAAGAAGTGGTGCGGCGCTGTATCTGCACCATAGGCAGAGGTTGGCAGCGCAGCCAGCACCTTGTGACATGCAGTTAGCAGGGTCACAGGCGAGATAGCTCGTTTTGACGCTGGCCAAGGCTGGGAGTTCACAGATCCAGAATGCCTAGCGTCATTCTGTCCGCACGCAGTGTGGCCTTCCTGCACGGCCGGAGGAGGCGCCGGGGGCGCTAGCGTGAAGCTCATACCCTCGAAGTCAAACAATGTCAAATTACGACTGTTGCATGGGTATTTTCACATTGAGCAGCTGGAGGCAGAAGCTGGGGGAGCTGAATCAGGAGCGCGGAGTCTGCGCTCACAATAAAAGAAAAGTGTGGTTGACCAAACGCAGAATGCATTTGCTCGAATTTCCAGATCGAGCAGCTGGGGGAGAAGCTGGGGGAGCTGGAGCAGGAGCGAGCGGAGCTGACGCAGTACCAGGATGTGGACCGACAGCGCCGCGCCCTCGAGTTCAACATCTACGACGCCGACCTCTCTGACACCCGCGCCCAGCTGGAGCAGGCGCGCCTGCATGAGGAACTTGTTCTGATTGCGAAAGTAATCCTTTCATCCGTCGTTTTGTCTCTTTCGTCCGTATGTTGTGGTCGTCGCACCGTGCCATGGAAAACGCTACCAGCTGCTGCTCCTGTGTTCATGCTGTGACAGCGTTGGATAATATGAAGGGGCATCGGTCGATTGTCTCGAGGCGGGAACATGCACGCGCCCGCGCAGGGCCCAAAGAGATAGCTGTCTGTCCGATCCTTTTGAAGCGTTTCAAACGTGCCTGGAATCCACGTGCTACAGGTGGAGGCGGAGCGGTTGCAGGAGAGCGAGAAGGCCAATGCGGCGCACAATGAGAAGCACGGCGCGCGCCAGCAGATCAGGCGCATCGACAAGGAGCTCAAGGCCCTGCAGGTACGGACAGACGGGCTGATGGCACAATGGCTACGAGATCGCCTTTGCTGTCTCTCCTCCAGTTTATCCCCTTTAGAAACCTTGCGGCAAAGCAGAATGAAGCACTACCAGACAATGTGGGGCAAGCCAGATAGAAGCAGGTCCGAGCAAACCTGCCACTCACAGGGCACGGCGGCGGGCCTGGAGGCGATGCGGTCGGCTGCTGCAGACGAGAAGGAGGCGGCGGTGCGGCGCAGCGCCAAGGCAGAGCTGGACCTGCAGGAGCTCCAGGAGCGCATTGCCTCCACCGGCAGCGCCCAGGTATATTTACCAAACCGATGTGCATCCTGCATCTCATTCACGGAAGGCTGGAACTGGAACTTGAAGGGCTGCACAGTGCATGTCGCTGTCTCGCACATTGTGGGTGTCCAGCTACCGCATGTAACTCTCTGGTGCGGCGAATGCACAGGGGCCGTCAATGTCGCGCATTGTAGGTGGCCGTCTTGGCCAAGCGCATGGACAGCTTTGTAGTAACGAATTTATGCGCTGGGCGCAGCTCCGGCAAGAGCTGGAGGAGGTGCGGGGGCATGTGGACGTTGAACGGAGTCGAGCGTCAACATCAAATGCACTTGCCGACAATACTCTGTTCTCCGACACTGCAGGAGCACCGCCAGCAGGAGCTGGAGGAGGTGCGTGAGCAGGTGGATGCGAAACAGACCGAGCTGTCGGAGGTGAAGGAGGACCTGCAGCAGCGCACCGAGCGGGAGGCGGTGCTCAATCGCGACATTGCCGACACCAACCGCCGACTACAGGTGCCGCCCTGGTTCGGCAACAGCGCCTGCAGATGACCTATCCTGCTATCCCGTGTCAGGCCTGCTTTGTAATGCAATCACGAAACCGACAGGAAGCGTGCAGTTATGCAACGCCGCAGCTTGGGCATCTGCTCAGGCCGAGCCTGAACATTTTGCGCAGGCGCTGTACCAGAAGCAGGGGCGCAAGAAGCAGTTTGTGTTGGCGGGGGAGCGCGACGCGTTCCTCAATACTGCACCAATTGTATTAAGGGACCAAAAGTCAATGCCGTGCCGCTTTTCATGCAGGCGCTGTACCAAAAGCAGGGGCGCACGAAACAGTTTGCGTCAGCGGGGGAGCGCGATACGTACCTCAATGCGGAGCTGGCGCAGCTGCGCGACAGCGCGCAGCAGACGGCGGACACGCGCGGCCGCGTGGAGCAGCAGGCAGCCGACCTCGGCTCCGAGGCCATGGACCTGTCCCAGGTGCTGTGTCTCGCCGCTCCTTCCAAGGCGTCTGCTTCCATACTTCTTGTGCATTGCGCGTGGGTTCATGCATACTTACATGGGGCCTGCACTGTGCTGTCGACCACTGTGTTCCCCCTCAGACATAGCTGCATCCATATGCCTGGCACCATCTACCTGGCTGCATTCTTGACTACAGTTGATCCACTGCTTAACGAGCGCGAACACATGGTGCCCTGCAGACCATTGGCGACCAGCAGGCAGCCATCCGGCAGCGGGAGGAGGGCATCGCGCGCTGCGACTCGGAGCAGGCGGAGCTGACCGCCAAGCGGGACGAGGCGCAGAACGCGCGCAAGGAGTTATGGCGCACTGAGGAGGACACCAAAGCGTGAGTGTCCAACAAGCTGTCTTCAGGAACAGGAAGACTTACATCCGGTCGCATGCGCTGCAGTAGTGCCTTAACTTGTAGCTTCATGGCAATCTACGTGACAGGCATTGCATTGGCATTCGCAGCGAGAATCGCCCACTATGTTCACTCTCCTTCTTTCTGTCGCGTAGGAAAGTACGGAAGCGGGAGGGCGGAGCGGCGGCATGTGCGCCGATAAACATATGTGCGCACGTCTCATCTCATATGTTCATGCTTTTTTTCAAATCTTGCAGGACAGGATCTGGAGGAGGAGCGGCGGCGGCTGCGCAAGGCATCGAAAGTTCAGCGGATTCACCTAAACTATTGATCCTCAATTCTCTGGGTCAAACAGGAAGTTGCAGCCGCTGGAGGACGAGCGGCGGCGGCTGTTCAAGGCGCTGGAGTCCACAGCGGATCTCACCAACATTTCATCCTCATTATTTTGTGTTTTGCCCCGCAGCAAGGTGCAGAAGCTGGAAGAGGAGCGGCGGCGACTGCGCAAGGCGCTAGAGTGTTCGATGCCGCGTGACCTGTCGCACAGCCTGGACGCCTTGGTCCGCATCTGCCGCGACCACAACATCCAGTGCGCCACTGGCCGCAGCCTCCCCACCCTGTGGCTGCTACTCGGGGGCGGTTCTGGTTGTCGTGAATCGTGGGCAGCAGCATGCAGTATCCCTAAACCATTCCATGCTGCAGACACATGCACATGCACATGCCACACATGCGTACTCTAGAATGTCTCCTATGCCATTGCAGCGTCTCCTGTAGTGGTAATTCATCGAAATATTGCTTAAGCATCCGTCTCCCTGGCGGCAGGGGTGTGCACGGGCCAATCATCGACCTGTTCGAGACGGTGGAGGGGCTGCACACGGCAGTGGAGGTGACGGCAGGCAACGCGCTCTTCAACGTGGTTGTGGACTCCGATGCTGTCGCCTCCCAGATCGTGGAGCACCTCATCCGCGACCGCGTCGGCCGCATCACCTGCCTCCCGCTCAACCGCCTTAACGTGAGCGCAGCACTTCAAAATGGGCAGATCTGCATGGGCGCCGCCAGTGCCAGCGCCAGCATAGGCAGCTGCTTCTCAGTGTCCGCCCTGCTTCTCGAGTCTCCAGTCAGCTGCTTCAAGCATCACCTTCTTCCTTCTTCTGAGACCGTGTTCTGATGTTCTGTGCTGCGCTCCTGCCATGCAGCCGGAGCAGGTACGGTACCCGACGGATGTGGGGCAGGATGCGGTGCCGCTGCTCAAGCGCCTGGTCTTCCCAGACAAGTTCCGGCCCGCCATGCAGCAGGTGGGATCTGCCAGGCCAATGACTGCGAGACCCAGTGTGCCTCTGCGGCACATGCAACGGTGCTGCCCTGCAATGACGTCTCAATGACATTTCATTTCTGCGGAAACCTCGCTGCACACAGCTCGAATCACGTTGCACACCTCTCTACCAGCCACAACAGCCCCACAGCGCGATGCCGTCCAATCTCAGCTTTCACACAATCAGGTGCATCGCGTCACTGCGCAGCTGTATGGCAAGACAGTGGTGTGTGCTGCAGCCCTGCCTTGGCGACGGCGGTGTCGTTCTCCTCCGCCCTGCACTGCAATGCCACTCGCTTCAAGGCACCATCTCCCAAATTGACGTCCCTGTGTTGCGCCAATGCGCAGCTGTTTGGCAGGACGATGGTGTGCCGCAACCTGGATGTGGCGACGGTGGTGTCGCGCTCGTCCAATCTGAACTGCGTGACAATGGAGGGCGACGAGGCACGCAAGAAGGGCACCCTGTCCGGCGGCTGGCACGACACCGGCCGCTCCAAGATGGCCGCCGCCAAGGGCCTCAAGGTGACTATTGCATATTTTCCTTCTGAATCAAGGGTTCTGGCATGCCTGCCGCTACAAAGCCGCCGCCTAGGGCCTCAAGGTGACGATGCGCGCTGTCCCCGCAGCTTGTCTGCAGTTGTGGGATGAACCTGGGATGTGCCATAGGATGTGTGTTACTCATTGTCCGCCACCCTCTTGGCAACTTAGCCCCCCATGCCACATGATGAGTAGTGTTTGGGAACAGTGATGACCATGCAGCTTGGTATCTGCACCGGCAGGAGGTGGACGCGCGGCTGGACGAGGCGCGCAAGGCGCTGCAGGAGCACAAGGACAGCGTTGCCGACGTGGAGCGCACCGTCACGCTGCTGCTGGGCGAGCTGCAGAAGCTGGCCGCCAAGCGGGAGCACCTCAAGTGCGCGTTGTGAGATGAAAAGTGCAATAAACATCAAAGTACAAAATGCAGCGCACCGTCATGCTGCTGCTGGGCGAGTTGCAGAAGCTGGCCACCAAGCGGGAGCACCTCAAGTGCGTGTGCGCCATGAAATGCATGACGTGATGAAGCATGGAAGTGTAATGTGCAGCGCATCTTCACGCTGCTGCTGGGTGAGCTGCAGAGGATGGCCGCAAGCGGGTGCACCTTGATTGCGCGCGCCATGGAGCAACGCACAGCACATGCGTCACATTCCCTGAGTTTCCATGCCACTTCCAGCATAAAACCACTGCGCTGCTAAATCTAGCGGGCCGTCTATGACACCGACGAGTTCAATTGCAATCACGACCTCAGTGCCGGTCTCGCGCACGTGCCTAGCTTCACCCTAAAGCTGGGAGGCGGACGTGCAATCCTGCTGCCTGGCGCAGGGCGGGCCTGGCGCAGCTGCGGGCGGAGCTGCGGACGCAGCGGGCGCGGGAGGCGGATGTGCGCAGGCAGCTGGAGGCCAAGGAGAAGCAGGCTGCCGAGCTGCAGGTGCGTTTGCGTGGTGCTGCATGGCAAAGTTCATGAGAAACACGTATCGTTAAAATGCAGCTGGAGGCCAAGGAGGAGCTGGCCGCCGAGCTGCAGGTGCGTTTGCATGGTGCTGCACGGCAAAATACATGAGACAATGGTATCATTCACAAGCAGCTGGAGGCCAAGGAGGAGCCGGCCGCTGAGTTGCAGGTGTGTTCCGGCACAGTGCTGCAATGTGAAAGTTCTGCAAAAAAGAGTGCATTTTGAAGTCAGCTGGAGGCCAAGTAGAAACAGGGCCGACCGGCAGGCGCGTCGTATGAATCAATGCCAAGCTGCCGGTGGACTCATCTGCTGCGACCCAGTTCACCTGGCGGCAACTGTGCAGGCATTTGGTGCAAATGTGCGTCTGTGTCAGGCTTTAAAGACGAGCACATGCTTGGTGCAGTCACCAGTGCCTCGCACTGCCTCCAAAGCATTTGAGGTGGCAGGGAATGATGGTTGACAGTTCGTGACAGTTGCTAGTGCGGACTACAGAGGCAGAGCTGCATGGACAGAAAGCCTTTTTCGAAATTTAGTACTGGGCCGTTGAATGACGCGCACACTCTGGGCGCAGGCGACGGAGGCGGAGCTCAAGGATCGGATGGACGCGATGCGGGCAGAGTTGGGCTCGGCGCTGCAGTCGCAGCTGTCGTCCGCCGAGCGCGCTGAGCTCAAGCGCCTGGGCCCCGAGCTGGAGCGGCTGCAGGTGCGTGTCACACGGAGTGCCAGCAGAGCTGGAGAAATCTATTGACACTGCTTCTGTTCAATAATACTGGCTGCGAACACGACGCCAACTGGCCTGTCGCCCTGCAAGCTGCGGCCATAGATGCAAGACTGACGCGGCGCTCGCAGGCGTGGCTCGGATGCAGCACACCCCTGACAGCGAGGTGTGCGGAGCAAAAGCCCAACAAGTCATACTAATTGCCGCTGTTGCTGCACGCAGAAGGAGCTGGCCGAGGTGAAGGCGGAGCGGCTGGAGGTGGAGGCTCAGGCGGAGGAGCTGGCCACGGCGCTGGAGGCGGACCTGTCCAAACGCGCCGCCGAGCTGGAGGACGCTCTCGCCACCGCCAACGTCGACGCCGCCAGGTTGGCAGCGCAGTCACACATGTTCGAGCGACCTGGCGCGCTTTGATTGGACAGGCACCAGCGGGCAGTTACGCTGAGGAACACGAGCTTGAGCTGGTCGAAATGCATGCAAACAGCTAGCGCGAAGCCCACTCCTGTGGCAGAATTTTTGCCCGGCAAGGATGCCTACCATGAACTGCAGGTCTTTCGAGGATGGGCTGTGGTGCAAGGCGGCGGCCGCCAAGGCGGCGTGAGGAGGCGCTGCAGCGGGAGGCGGAACGCCATTTCGACATTTCGACTTCAGTCCTTCCTGTGGGGGTTTGATTAGTGAACCCGCATGCGCAGCGCATCCGCGGACGGGCTGCGGCCCGAGGTGGCGGCCGTCACCACGGCGGTGAAGGAGGCGGTGCAGCGGATGGCAGGATGCGACATTGTCGACTGCCCTCAGCTTTGGCTGTGATGTTCATGATGGCATCTGGGACCTGCAGGGCATCCCTGGACGGGCTGCATACCGAGGTGGCCGCCGCCAAGGCGGCGGTGAAGGAGGCGGTGCAGCAGGAGGCGGATGCAGAGAAGCGCGCCGAGGCCGCGGGGCAGCGCGTGGCGGAGCTCAAAACGCGGCAGGACGAGCTGCGCAGCGAGGAGGACGCCGACGAGCAGCGCATCCAGGTGCGGGTTCAGGGCTTTGTGTAGGTCTCACACCCTGGAAAGACATGTGCTGATCCGTGGGTTCAGGAGTTTCGCTCAGTGGAGGACGCCGACGAGCGGCCATCCAGGTGCGTGTGACAGGCTATATACTTCGGGGTGCCTGTTTGAGGAGTGGGGGATACACAAGGCTTCGTGCCAGAAGAGTATGCAGCACGTACAGGTGTGAGACTCCACGCGATCAGGAGACAGTGCAGCTGGATGCTGGAGCTGTGTTGTGTCCCAGCTGCTGAGGGCCTATGCCCAGCAGAGTGCTGAAATTTACACAGCCGCTATCACTGTCGAAATGTTGTCAGCAATTGCGACCCGGCTTGTTCACCTGCGCCACAGGACGAGGCGAAGGCCACAGAGACGCTGCTGGCGCGCGCGGCGGCGCTGAAGCTGCGGCGGGGGGACCTGGAGCGCCGCATCCGGGAGCTGGGCAGCCTGCCGGCGGACGCCTACGACGATAAGTTCCGCTCGTGCGCGCCCAAGCAGCTGGACGCGATGCTGAAGAAGGCCAACCGGGAGCTCAAGAAGTTCAGGTGCGGGCGCCATTCTGTCGTGCAATGGCATCCGAAGCCAGCACAGCGCCGATGAGCCGCAGTCCACTGGTGCACACACCTCAGCGTTGGCATGTGTCGGCAGTGTTATGAGCTCAAATCAACTGTCACGCTGCCTCCTGCCCCTGCCATGCTAAAGAAGGTTCCGGCAGCCTCAACTCTGCGCGGCTATGCAAACCCATGTCGTTGTGAACATGTGTCAACTCTCACATGCTTCACAATTCTGCACTCGCAGCCATGTGAACAAGAAGGCGCTGGACCAGTACGTGAACTTCAGCGAGCAGCGGGAGGAGCTGGTGCGGCGGCGCGACGAGAGCATCGCCGGCGAGGCCAAGATCCAGCAGCTCATCACCACCCTGGACATGCGCAAGGACGAGGCCATCGAGCGCACCTTCAAGGTGGGGCGCCTGCAAGTCAATCTTCATCTTTTGGCTTTCTCCGTTCCTATAACACTTGTCACCAGCCTGGACATGTGCAAGCACGAGGCCGTCGAGCGCATCTTTCAGGCGATGACCCGACTGCATGGAGCGCACGTGTTTGCTGCTGCCGTCAGCCTTGGTGACCGGCAATGCCATTGCTTTCAGGCCTGTTTGGAATGCTGAGAAGAATGGCACCACCCATGGTGTGGTGCCTGCAGCCGCATGCCACTTAGCGTCTGCGCATGGACAGATGCACATCACGCCAGGACAGACACGAAGACGGACGTCCGCTCGCGTGCAGGGTGTGGCGAAGAACTTCAAGGAGATCTTCGAGCAGCTGGCGCCTGGCGGCCACGGGCAGCTGGTCATGCTGAAGCGCGGGCTTGCTGACATGGAGCCCGATGCCGACGACGACGTGCCAGCGGCGCCGACGTCGGCCTCCGAGCGGTACAAGGGCGTCAAGGTCAAGGTGAGCTTGACAATGATCTTGTATAAAACCGTTTCTTCCGCCGGCTCAGGGACGGTGATCTCGCAGCGCCGACGTCCGCCTCCGAGCGTCACAAGGACATCAAGGTCAAGGTGCGGCTGCTTCAAACTTCAAACCGAAACGCTTCTTTGGTCTTCAGCATGCAAACGTCTACAGGCTGGACCTTGGCTCATGCACCGCATCATGCTCCATCGACCTGCCGGGTGCAATGGGAATATCAGCAAGCCAGGTGGTGACGTCACACTGCCACTGCGAGTCGAATTATATTGATGAACAGGTGTCCTTTGGCGCGGGGGAGACGATGTCCATGAAGCAGCTGAGCGGGGGGCAGAAGACGCTGGTGGCGCTGGCGCTCATCTTCGCCATCCAGCGCTGCGACCCGGCGCCCTTCTACCTGTTCGACGAGATCGATGCCGCCCTGGTGCGGCCCTGGCAATTGCAGTCCTCCAGAATGGGAGCTCAGTATGCTCAATGATGCTATACCCTCCGGTCGATGCTGCATTCTTGCCTCTTCCATTTCGAGGCAGCCCTGGTGACACGGTCATGCCTGCATCGCTTTCTTGGCGTCTTGGCCCGCAGCGTGAGCATGTGTGGATGCGTTTCGAAGGGTTTGATAGTGTATTCCGCTCTGTCGCAGGACCCGCAGTACCGGACGACGGTGGCGGCGATGCTGGCGCAGCAGACGCAGGACGAGCACATGCCAAGCCAGTTCATCGTCACCACCTTCCACCCGCAGGTCTGCGCAATGCTGCTCTCCCGAACTATTCATTTTCGGATCTGGGACGGCGCGGCGTGGCTTCAGCACCCTGACCGAAACCATCGCTCGAATGCATGTCGTGAGCGCCCAGCACGGAGGTCCTAAGTCAGTAATGACGGGGCAGTTTCCCCACTGGCTTTTGTTTTCATCCGCCTGCAGATCATCCAGCAGGCGGACAAGGTGTACGGCGTGTCGCACACCAACCGCATCAGCCGCATCGACGTCGTCACCCAGGTGAGATGCTTCTGTGCTGTGTAGCCGTGCAGATGCGTATTGCCTTGCCTGCTCGATGTGCCGCCTCGCTGTCCACGCTGTTGGATTGATCAAGGCGCTGCAAGGCTTCGCTGCCAAAGCACAGCCTGTGGCAAACGTATTCGGATTGTGCATTGGGATGCAAACAAGGCAGGACGATTTGCACTCTTGCAGGAGGATGCACTGGAATTCATACAGGCGGCAGAGCAGGAGCACAGAAACGACAATGCAATGGAGGAGGACTGACGGACGGCACCAGCCCAATGTAGCTGTTGTGGTCTCACCTCTGTAGTTATGGTTTGTCGAACCCAGAGTCGTGTGCTTTTGCGCAGCTTGAAGCTGCGATTTGACCCACGCCCGTGTGGTGTCAATCAGTCCGAGAAACTCTAGCGGTACTGCCGCCATACTGTGCAAGAAGCACAGGATCGCATGCATGCGTCGGCAGTCGGCGCCCGACGGCAATGGCTGAACCCAGTCAAGTTTGTGGTTTCGCTGCAATGCTCACATGACTGTTGTCAGCCTCAGGATGTATCGGATAGACGACAACGATGGCAAAACCCCTGGTAGCCGGCGTGCTTCTGCTTGTCGCAGATGCCCTTGATCATGGTCCACTCGCAGGGAGATAGAGAATATATCAGGCATGCGCCAGCCTCACTTGGGCTACAAATGGGATTGGGCGCGGACGTCACTTGCCCTGCATGGTGAGCGCTTGTGAATGCCCCGGTATGCTGTGCACCAGATAGCCCCGCAAAAATACAGGTATGTCAATGAGACTCATGCATACCTCCAGGCGGCGAGGGTGCAGCTGGCGGAGTGGGGCAGCGTGGCTGCAGGTGGCGGCGGAGAGTCCGGTCAGTACAATTTAAACGGCGACTTGCAGCGCTACTTCTGATTGCCTGTCACCTGAGAGAGCGAGGACACCATCGCTGAGGACCGCTAGAAATCCTATATCACGGCCTCCGCCATGTCCGCACTTGGTGTGTCACGATTACCCAATGCGGGCACCGGTCCATCCGAATGCGTCCTGATTCCTGTAGGTTACGCACGTAACTCCTGGGCATGCTGCACACTCTAGAGAGGCATTCCTTGATCCAAGCTGCGCGGGTCACTCCTCGTCGTCGCTGGACGAGATAACTATGACGTCCGGAGCGGGCGCCTGCTGGCTGGCGGCCGCGCCCGCAGGCTGCTCGGGCTTGGCTGTGGCCCCGCCGCCGCTGGCACCGGCGCCACCTGCCTTTCCGCCAGAACCGCTTGTAACTGGAGCCGGGCTTGGAGCTGGAGCAGCGCCCTCCACCTGCTTGGGCTTGGGCTTGGTTGAGGCGCCGGCGCCTGCCTTGCCGCCGGCACCTGGTGCAGCGACGCCTGGAGCTGGAGCCATGCCTGCGGGCTGCTTGGGCTTGGGCTTGGGCACGGCCCCGCTGCTGCCGCCGGCGATACCCTGTGCAGTTGGAGCCGGAGCCACGGCTGCAGGCTGCGTGGGCTTGGCTGGTGCGCCTCCGCCGCTTGCCCCGCCATTTTCAGCCGGGCCGCCGTTGCCCCGCGCAGCTGGCCGTGAGGCCGTCGCCAGGCCCGCCGCTGCCGGGCCGCCCTTAGCGGCAGCCGCTGCTCCGCCGCCCTTGACGGCAGGCGCGGCGGCGCTGGCCGCTGCAGCCAGCGCGCTGGCAGGCCCATCCGCGGCCGGGGCGGCGGCGCCGCCATGACTGTCGGCAGCACCACTTCCGGCGCCGCCGCCGCCGCCGCCGCCGGCCGCCAGCTTCGCGACAGGCGAGTGCAGCAGCGAGCTGGCGGCAGCGGCGGCGGTCTTCAGGTGGTCCACCGGCAGCGCGCCGCTGCCGTGCGACAGCGTGTACAGCATGCGCCCCGCCAGGTCGCCCATGGTCTGCGACAGTGCAGACATCAACTTCATTGAACCACCAGACGCGTAAGTGCCCAGGCTGCGGACGTCATAGAAGAGCGTGTGGAGCATGCAGCCCGCCAGGTCGCGCACCGTCTGCGGCAGTAGGAGAAGGTTTATTCTCATCAAAGACTCAATTATTTCAACACCCCAGACTTTGAAATTCTTTAGAATAGCATCTAGCAGCACGAGGCCTGCCAGGTCCTGAGGCCAAGTCAGCATTCAGCTGCAGGGTAGCCAAGGCTCCCGCTGCTGCACTGTCGACTTCAACATCCACGAGCCTGAGGATACATTTTAAGCTGACGGATCGCTGAGCTGCTCAGCCCCTCTGTTGGGCGCTGGTGCCGCAGCTGCTTGTGCCCCTCATCAAGAAATCCTCTGCCCACCTGCCTTCGGGCCTGGAAGGCCTGCATCACGGCCTGCGCCGTGTCTGCAGCTTATGATCACTGCCGATTACCACCGGGATGTCGTATTAGTGTTCCTGAACGCACCTGCATGCGGCAAAGTATTCTTGAACGCACCTGCATGCGGCCCTGGAAGGCCAGCGCCGCGGCCTCCACCGCATCGGGCGCCGACGCAGACACGGATTTGTGCGCCGCGCGCGCCTCTTGCCGCGTCTCCTGCACCGCCTGTCAATAGCAGATCTCCAAGTCACCTCCGGCCTCTGCTGTACATGAGCAAGTTGTCAGCACCCGCGTGCTGCCGCGTCTCCTGCACGGCCTGCAGAGCAGAGGGCTATGCTGTCATACGACAGATCAAGCTGTGCGCTGCCATACACTGCAGGGCTGGTCGGATGTACCTGCTTGCAAGGACACAAGCACCACACACTCGAAGACGATGATTGTGCGGGGCTATGTCCCTCCTAAGACATACCTTACACAGCTCGTTGTGCAGCACCACCAGCTGCTGGCGAGCGGCCCGCTCCGTGTCGTTCGCGCCGCCCACCGGCTCTGCAGCCAGCGGTGCACTGCTGTTGAGAAACAACGCAAGCAGGCGTATGCCAGGCTCATGGCCGAGCAGGTGATGTCACAAAGGAGTTGTGTTCACTTCCGAGTGATGCTGATATCAGCAGCTGGTTGCAGGTGTACGGCGTGCCTGCTGCAGCGGGGGCGATGCGCACCTAGCGGCACCGGCCGAAACTGGCGACTCGCGCTGTGCGCCGCCGCTGGCGGCGGCTGCGGCTGCGGCGCCGGCTGCGTCTGCCGCTGCTGCGCCTGCTGCAGCCGCTCCTGCGCGAGCTTGGCGTGCAGGATCTGTGCCTCTGCAGAATTACACCCAGATCCACCCGTCAGGAACCAGCTTGCGGCCCAGGCAGCCACAGGCACGATGCAGTGCACGTTGAATTCCAGCTGACAGAGCAGTGCTGGGCACTGCAAATGCTGATGCTGAGTACTGCAAATCTAAGCTGTGGTGACGGGAGATGTGCAGACGGAGACACGGAACGGATGTCGCGCCAAAACCCTACGACGCCTCTGCACTTGCTGTAGCCTCCATCGAAAATCACCCTGCAGGACTTGCTGCGCAAGGTCCAGGGAGATGTGCTGCCCAGCGCGCACGGCCCGCACCAGGCTCTGCCCCTGCAGCGGTGAGTGCAACGGCAGGGTCAGTTTCCTCTGTCTCTGCACAATCATGATCCTGCACCGCTCTCACAGATCACACAGTGCACGTGACCTGCTGCCTGGCTGTCAGCGGTAGTGGGTTCACACAGGCAGTGTAACCCGGGCAGTGGATGTGGTGCCTGTCCTGCGGGGGACAGCAGCAGCATGCGCACCTGCAGACTCAGGTTCAGCACGGACTCATGGCGCAGCAAGGCGGCGAGCTGCTGCTGCTTCGACAGCTGCGACTGCACTGGCGACGGCTGCTTCTGCGGCAGCGCCACGTGTCCATGACTTGGGCCGAACATCGACTCGATCGTCGGCTGCCGCAGCCGGCCGCCGGCCGGCGACGTCGCCGCGCCCGCCGTGGGTCTCACGGCGCGCTGCTGCTGAGGCAGGCTTGGCAGCCCCGGCTGCCACTGGCAGCCGGGCGCGCTGCCTCCCTGGACATCAGGACTGCGCACGATTCTGGATCGGATTATTGCACCGGCGCTGCGGGCGCCACCAGGCTGCACGTGCGGCGCCGCAGATCTTTATATCTGCCAGATATATGCAAAAACATGTTTCTGCTACATTATCGCCGCAGGATAACAGAGTAAACATGCCGCAGCACGATACAATACAAGTGATGCTGTGCACGATCAGGAAAGGTGCAGCGACTGTGCTTCGAGCCTGTGCGCGACACCCACCTGCTGCGACAGGCGCGACGGCTGCGGCAGCTGCGGTCTGTGCGGGCTGCGGTGCTGCGCCGCCGGCGAGGCGCGCTGTGCCTGGCCAGCCGCGCCCGGCCCCTGCTGCGCGACCGCCTCAGGATAGTACTCCTGCAGGGTGGCAATCGTTGCACAGCTCAGGTGCCTGGTCGACAGGATGGGTACCAATTGCCTGCCATAATGAACGTAAAGAAAATACGCTTGTGGATCACCCGCCTCGGTGCACGGCAGCATCAGCATGGCACCTGTGTCTCTTTGCTTTCCAGACGCGGCATTGTTTTAAAAACAAACAGAGTAGCAATCTTCTGGGTGACCAACGCATGATGTAAGCATCTTCGCCTCACAAAGTGGGTGGCAGAAGGGCCGAAACAGGTGCAGCCCGTCGAACCGCGCCACGGCTTCGTTATGTCTGCCACGACAGCGGACAGGTTTGCGAGGTTGAGAGTGGAAGTCGTCACGGCCTCGCGACTTACGAGGTGCAGCACATCGGACAGCGCCATGACGCGTCTCTCCAGCCAATTGCGCTCGCGGCCGTGATACGCCGCCGCCGCCCTCTGCGCGGCCTGCACATCCTCACCCTGCAAACAACAATACTCACGTCCACAATGATACAATATGTTTGGAACCGATCGTCTATTGTGAGCTGCGCCAGCGACTGCAAGCGGAGCTGTGCATCCGGTCCTCGGATGTCACGGCAGGCGCAGAGGTGCAGTTTCATTTACTTGATAATCTGGAGTGGGTTTGAACGACAGGCGGCGTCATGATAACACCCGCACGCACTCACCTCGCCTGCCGCCGGGGAGGCCCCTGCTCCGGCGGAGCCAGCGGCGCTGCCGTCGCCCGAGTCCACGGGGCTCGGCGCTGCCTGCTGCCCGGGCGCGTCGCTGCCGCTGGCGCCGCCGTTTGCACGCGCCGCAGCCGCCTCCGCCAGGGTTTTCTCCGTCCCGGGAGCGCGCCCCGGCTTCTTTGCGCCCAGCTCGACGCGCAGCTGCGGCTGCAGGTCCAGGCTCGCGTCGTCCAGCAGTGGCTTCCAGCGGCTGAAGCCGTGCCGCAGCACACCCTGTGGCACATCCAAGTGCCGGTCTAGAGACGAGCCAGCCATATGACTGACGTGACCACTAAGTGAGCGTGACCGTAGATGAGACTGCGGATTCAGGCCCGCGTCGTCCGGGAGAGGCTTCCGGCGGCTGGATCCATGCCGCAGCACCCCCTGTCAACGATGCAAGCCACGTTCCCGATCCAGTACAACCATCTTTGTGACCAAGGACGTTTTGACGAAACGACAGGTGTTTGCAGCTGCAGAGGCGGTGCTCGTGGCTGAGCGTCTAGCCGGTCGTGGCAGGCTAGCACCCGACAGAAGTGCAGCCTGCCTGTTTTAAAAGGAGATATTTTCACGACAGGCTGTTCCAGAAGAAGAAAAGACCTTTCTGATTGTGATGACGCAAACAGGATGTGCGCACCTGCAGTAGGCGGTGGTCGTGGGCGAGCGTCCAGCCGGCCGTGGCAGGCAGCCTGCGGGCGTGCTGCAGGCGGAAGCCGCCGCCGCCGCCGGCGGCGGCCTCGCGCACCTTCTGCCGGACGAGCTGCATCCCGCCCAGCCGCGTCAGAATCACGGAGGGCGCCTGCTCGAACAGCAGCTCTGCCCGGCTGACCTCCGCCTGCACGAAATGTATGTAATGTATTCTATTTTTCCTTCAGTTCGTTTTCTCTTTATCGCCTGAACAGAGCTGGGCGGCTGCTCGAACAGCAGCTCTGGGAGGTTGATCTCTGCCAGCACGGATGGCACCCCCTTCGATTCAGTTTCACCTTCTTGTATCACTTCAGTTTCTCCCTATCGGCCTGCACAGCGGCGGGCGGCTGCTCGAACAGCAGCTCTGCTCGGCTGACCTCGGCCAGCACGGATGGCACCCCCTTCGCGATACACCAGTGCCAGCTGCACCTCGAACAAGTGGCTGTGATGATCCAGTCTCAGCCGCACATTGAAGATGTGGCTGTAGAAGCTAAGGCTGTCATTGGCGAGCGCGCCGGCTGCGGACGCACCTCAAAACACCCTTTGAAATATTTGGATAAGTGATCATACAGCCGCACCTGAGGATGTGGCTGTAGTAGGTGGGGCTGCCGTTGGCAGGCGCA
>JAABUW010000911.1_pt1 | contig 53873 bp, 60 predicted proteins | sample 5560081 | NCBI WGS metagenome assembly JAABUW01 (sample SAMN10711882, study PRJNA513363) | rock metagenome | isolation source: Antarctica rocks | place: Antarctica: Victoria Land, Knobhead sud | reverse complement strand
TTGAACCAAGTTGTAGTATTTTCTACGAAAGTTGACTTTCTTATTCGAGTCATTGAACAACTGAGCTAGCTCTTTCAAAAGATCGTCGACGATCTTATAAAGATTGACACAGTCACGTTCGCGTCTAACTTGAGTGATCTCAGCTGCATCATCGAATAATCTAGAATGTATATAGCTCAATTTGACTCATTCATTAGAAAAGAGATCGACGTTGATCTCTAGTTTATCCTGAATTTTTTCGTACCAGTTCTTTCAAGTAGAGTTCTTTTCATCAGTAAACAGCGAAGAATCAGGTATTTTTTGAGATCTAGAACGCTCAGAGTAGGTGAAATCAGAAGAAGTGTTTTCTTTAGCTTGAAGTCTAGTCTTCAACTCTTTGATTTCGTCTTCTTGTTGTTTATCTAACTCGTAGAGTCAATCTGTTTCTTCATCAAGAACTAGGCTTTAAGTCTTTCAGATTTCGTAGAACACGAGAAGTATTATCGTTTCAGCGAATGATTTGTCATCTTCATGAATGAATGATGCAGCACTTGGTGATTTCGTTCGTGATTTCGATGAATCAGCATCAGAGGTTTGAGAGAAACGATTTCGAAATTCTTCGAAACGCTCTTCAGTGAGCGAATGACTAAGCATGATGAGGTTTGTTTTGAAAGAGGGTCGAACGAATGACGATGCTTGACAATTGAAGAAGAAAGACGTATAGAATGATGTTTAATCTTCAACAAAAAAGATGAGATTTGTTTGTTGATTGATTTGATTGATTCTCTAGCAAACAACGAAGATTCTTTATCGTTGAATCTATCGATCGATTTGATTCTTGAGCAATTCACGAAGATTCTTTATCGTGATTCTCGTAATTGAGTGAACTTTGCGTACTTAATGAGCAATAAGTAGTCTAGCAATTCAAACAGTCTCGTCGTTGATTTTATTCAACTCTTTAGTGTTGTTCTATCTTTCAATTATCGTCGATCATCAGGTAAACGAATTTCTTTAGACTCGTTCTGTCTAGACGAGTATGTTGAATGAGTAATGAGATCAGTATCGTGTGGTTAACGAATTCTTAATATAATGTCAGAATCGTGCCTAGGTGAGTCAACCAGCGAAAGTCAGGGTTGAATAGTGCTTGATCTTTAGAGATAGCTATAACTGAATATTAAGAATACAGAAGAAGGTGAGTACAAGAGCTTCTATTTAAGTAATATTCAGAGACTGCGCTAAGTTCGAAGGGAATGTGTTTGTGACATGAGTAGAATGTGATGTAGAAAGAAAGATGATGTTGAACAAAGAGATGTTGATGAAAGAAAATAGAAGCTGAGTCAGATCTGAGCTAAAGGCACTGACTAGTTCTATTCAGTCTTGGTACGCTCGTAACAAAATCTTCATTTGCTTTTAAAGCGAACAGAATGAGTGAGAAATACAAAGCTTTGCTGAGAGTTATAAATCTCTTGAAAAGATTCTCGTTCAGATATTTCTTTACTTTCTGAAGCTTGTAGAAAGACATTCAATATGCTTGACATCAAGATGACGTAGCGTCACTAGTAAGCTTTATCTTATGATTATATGAACGATGAGACGATAGCTTGTCTGCTTGAGCTCAATCAAAGACGTCTAGAAAATTCTGATATTTTGATGATAGCTTAGCTTTAATATCTTCTAGATTCTGAGTCATTTCATCAGTAAAAAAGACGTTTATGACATCTAGTTTACATTGAGTATTATAGACAATTTTTCTATCGATGTTTTCAACAAACATAGCAAAAACTTCTGTCTGATTCTTCTTTTTTCGTTTTACTAGTGCTTGAAAAGAGACAACGTCTATGTTTCAAATCGAGAAAGACTCTTTCTGAATGAAGAGAACTGAGTGCTTAAGCATCTTAAAGATCTTGCTGTGAGCTGCTGAAGAGATTAAAGTTGATCGTGATCAACTTGAGTGCTGAGCATTGAGCGAGATCAAAAAAACTGAAATAGAGATATTTAATTAATCAGGAAAGAGAATGATATCATATCACATGTTCAACAATATTTCGTTTTTATTCATTCAGAGTTTGCTCAATATAGCTTCATGATGATTGATATCAACTATTAGCATTGATACAGTCAATTTCTTATGACTTTCAATCGTGAGATTGAGTAGAATCTTATGAGTAATTGTTTTCTTAAATAACTTCTCATCATACTCTTGTATTAACTTCTCTTTTGCTAGTGATATAAATTGTATTTCAAGTTTCTTGCATACTTTATTGACTAGCTTGTCATGTATCAGCATGTAAATGACGAAATCACTGTTTATCAAAGAGCAAAGACTGAAAGAATTGCTTTGAGAGATAAGAGAAGCATTGATTAGAAAAAACTTTTCAAAATAATTTTCTTTCAATAGAACTTCGACTTGATTGCACAAAGATATGATTTCTATCTCTTTAATGACTTTGAAAAAAATAACTAGTTTTTTGAATCAGAATCTGATTCAGAGTTCAAACGATTGAACTCATCATTTTTTAAGACATTAACTCTAGATTGATCAGAGCACTCTCTAGAAGTATAATTTGATTTGTGACAGATGAAACAGATTTCAGCTTGTAGATCAATGTCTTTAGCGCTAGTTAAAACTGCGTGTTACGAGTGTGTCGAGATTGAATAGGGTTTTCTAGTCAATAAGCTCTAGGAATTTTGGCTCATGTTAAACCTCAGCCTCGATACTCTATTCTAGCGCTTTCGATACTTGAGCAAACCTGCTTCGTTCTCTTTGTTTTGCTCTACTATAGATACAGCTCGAAACTCTCTTTGATTTCTTCTGTATTCTTAATATTCTAGTTATAGCTATCTCTATTGATCAAACATTCTATTCAGCTACGCACTACCTCGCTGCAGTGTGGTTAGATTCTAGGCATGATCTCAACATTATATTAAGAATTCGTTTACCACACGATATTGATTTCATTACTCATTCAAGATACTCGTCTAGACAGAACGAGTCTAAAGAAATTCGTTTACCTGATGATCGACGCAATCGAAAGACAGAACAACATCAGAGAATCAATAGAATCAACGACGAGACTGTTTGAATTGCTAAAGAACCTACCGCTCATTAAGTAGGCACAGTTCACTCGATTAATAGAATCGACGATAAAGAATCTTCGTGAATTGCTTGAGAATCAACTCGTTCTTGTGAAGCAGACGAGTGAAAACAATCTGTTCAATCTTTTCTTTCTCAAGCTTGTGAATCAGTCGAGTCAAAACAATCTGTGTCATCAAATTCAATTCGACTCGATTCGAATCAAGATCAATCTAGTGAGTCTGCTACAAAGACGCTGTCAATGCGATGATTTATCTACTCACATCGCTCTACCTATCAGTGAATCGATCTACCTCACGTTCACATGCAACTAGTGAGCCTGCTTCAAGAGCAAGTCAATAGTTAACCTCTTCAATGAGCAAGTCGACTAGTGAGTCTGCTTCAATGATCATTCTATCTCACATAGTGAGCCTGCTACAATAGACATTTGACGAGTTGGTTTGAATCAATAGAAAGGTTGATAGAAAGACAGGCATCAAGACTCTACGTCAGTGCTATGAACTACACTACAAGTCATAGAAACATGACTTTTAAAGAGAAGAAGGTAATGTTACGAGTGTGTCGAGATTGAATAGAGTTTTCTAGCCAATAAGCTCTAGAGGTTTTGGCTCATGTTAAACCTCAGCCTCGATACTCTATTCTAGCGCTTTCGATACTCGAGCAAATCTGCTTCGCTCTCTTTGTTTTGCCCTACTATAGATACAGCTCGAAACTCTCTTTGATTTCTTCTGTATTCTTAATATTCTAGTTATAGCTATCTCTATTGATCAAACATTCTATTCAGCTACGCACTATCTCGCTGCAGTGTGATTAGATTCTAGGCACGGTTTCAACACTGCGTCGCACGACTTTAAATGATCAACGAGTGTAGTGATTTCGATTTTTCTATAGAAAGTTCTTGAAACTTCGTCAGCAAAGATGACTTGCTTTTTGACTTTGTTCAGAGATTTCTTTTCTTTGATGTCACTCATGATTTAATGCTCATTGTTCAAATGAATCAGATAACTACGAATTTCATTCAGAGATTCTGACTGAATCAATTGACTACTTCAAGCTGCATGTAGACTGATTGCGTCAAGTCGAGTACTTGACTCAAAAAGTGTCGAGTTGAGTTGAAATTTTTTTGAAAAAGTGTTGAGTTAAGTTGAGAAGTTGAACTCAAGAACTCGAGTCGAGTTGAGAAGCTTGACTCAATAATTCGATTTGAAAACTCGACTTGACTCGACAAGATATTAAATAGATGTAAATAGCTTGATTGAACAGTCTTCATGATTTTCTTCATGACTTTCTATCATGTTTTCTCGTCATGACTCTCTATCAAAGTCAAATGATCTTCATGTTTTTTCTTCATGTTTTTCTTCATGTTTCTCGTCATGTTTCTCGTCATGTTTCTCTTCATGTTTCTCTATCAAACAATCTTCATGTTTCTCTTTATGTTTCTCTTTATGTTCTTCTTCATGTTTCTCTTGATGTTTCTCTTCATGTTTCTCTTCATGTTTTTCTTTATGACTCTCTATCAAATGATCTTTATGTTTCTTCTTCATGACTTTCTACCAAAAAGATAATGCAAAAAGATAATGCAAAAGTCGGAAAAATTTCTATATTTAGCTCTCTTGACGTCAAGCTCAAATTCTTGACGAGTCAAGTCGAGTTGACTCAATTTCTAGTTGAATCGAGTTGAATCAAGTTGAAAATATGCTCAACTCAACTTGAGTCAAGTTGAAAATGTGAGCAACTCGACTTCAAATCGAGTCGAATTCAAAATGTCAACTCGAAACTCAACTTGATGATCAGTTTAGCTGCATGAAGATGATAGACTATCTTGTCTCATAAATCAACGATTAACTGTTTATCGTAATATTTCAAATAAAAAAACAGACGTTGAAACATTGAATAAAATTCACTGAATTTGCTCTTTCTCTGAGTGAGATTAGCGTATTCTCGTCGAAAGTTTGTCTCTTTGTCGAGATCATCATAAAGCTGAGTAAGTTCATTTAACAGATCATCAACTGTGACATAAAAATTCAATGAATCTTGTTGATGTCAAGTTAAAGTAACTTTGACTGCGTCTTCTTCAATTCTGAAATGAACGTAGATCAGAATAGTTCTATTGATATCAAAATGATTGACGTTGATTTCTAGCTTGTCATGAATCTTTTCTTGTCGGTCATTTCAGATAGATTCTTTTTCATCAGTAAACAAAAATGAATTTGAAAGCTTTTGAAATCGCTTGAAGAAATTGAACAGAATAAAAGAGAAAGAAGTGACTTCTTTAAATGATTGCAGTTGATGTTGCAATTCAGTCACTTGATTTCAAAACGTCTGATTTAATTGATTCAAATGTTCTTTGACTTTATTTATTTTCTCGAAACAAGTATTTCATATTTGTTCGCTTAATATCTTGTCAAATAGCTCACAAGCTTTCATGTCTAAATTTCGTTGAGTTCAAAGACTGTTCAAATCTTCTAGAAAAACTTCTGAATCTTGTTCAATTCAGTGTTGTAGCTGCTTTACATTTTTTATATTTCATGAAGTAGAAGTTTCATGAGATTCATCAAGAGTCTGAAAGTGAGACAAAGAGTATCAATGTTTTCATATGACATTGATTCTAAGATATTTCAATATGCGAGATGATAGCTCAGAATAAATGATTGAATCTGAAGTGACAGAAGAATAGAAGCTTTGATAATCTTCAAAGAAATTTTTCACAGATGATTGAGTCATAGCGAAGATTTGATGATCGAGCGAAGAACGATGCTCAACAGTATGTGATGAGATCGCTGTTCTAGTGTTTTAATCTTCAAAGAAGAGTGTTGCTGATTTGAGAGAGTTTTTTGTGATTCTTAAGCAATCAACGAAGATTCTTTATCATTGATTCTATTAATCGATTTGAACTGATGCTACTGACTGAGCGATAGATTTTTTAGCAATCACATGATTGTATGTTCTCGTTGATTCTATTGATTTCTTGATGTTGTTCTGTCTTTTGATGTCGTCGATCATCAAATACACAAATTTCTTTATATTTATCTCGTTGTCAGTTGAGTGAATTTGAATGAATAATGAGATCAGTATCATGTAATTAACGAATTCTTAAAGTAATGTTGAGATCATGTCTAAATATTCAATCTAATCATGTCGTGAGTGAAATGTTTAATTCAATAGAGATAGCTATAACTAAGACTTTAAGAATACAGAAGAAAGAAGATACAAAAGATAAGAAGAACACGCTCTATATAGTAGTTATTCAGATCAACGTTAGTTTCAAAGAGAACATGTTGAAACATAAGAAAGATGTTGATTTGAAAGATGTTTGCAACACAAAGAAATGTGTTTATCATAGAAATCTGTTGATCACTCGTAACACAAAGAAGTGTGTTTGTTTAAAAGATAATAGAAGCTGATTAGAAGATGCTAGAAAAGAAAAAATGTGCTGAGTCATATTTGAGTCAAATCTGAATCAGATCTAAATCAGATCTCGACTAGATCATTGACTAGTTCTAATCAATTCTGACACATTCGTAATACTTGATAAAGACAATGATGTCATCTGCTTCATAAGTGCTTATTCAAGCATTCAGTTCAGTGCTGATGCTGATCTTGATCATTTTGTGATTAAAAAGCAACATGTTCATGTTTTTTTCTTCTGTATCTGATGACACATTTGTGTCTTTTTCTTCTGATGCTATTCAATTCTGTGATAAAAGTGATTCTCTTCTAGCATTTTGAAGATTATAATGAGCAATGCTCGCTGATTCTGAGCTTCTAGTCATGATATGAGTAGAAAATTGCTGATTGAAGAATTCTGATGTTACTTTATTGAACTTTCTGAGTTCAAGCAACGACTAGTACTTTATCAAACTTTCTGAGTTTAAGTACTGCTAAAATTTCTGATTTCTGATGACGAGCTCAATAAAAAGTTAATCAAGAACAATGCATTCATGTTCTTTAATTCTGATTCTATCGAAATTTCTGATTTTGAATCAAGATTCTTCTTTAGAAATTTCTGATTTCTATTAAGCTTTCTGAGTTCAAGTTCTGATTCTGCTGTTGAAATTTCTGAGTTCGACTTTTAATTTGAGTTGTGTAGCTTGTTTTTATACTGTTTACACATCGATAGCAAGATTAATGAGCTTTGAACTAATATTATGAATCTGCATAAAGCGAATCATATGAGTGTATTCTAACTAGAAGTTCAAAGCTAAAAAAGAAAGAAGATGAAACACATCAAAAGTCTTATACTCACGAAGACGCGCTAAATCACTAGCGTGTCAACATCAGCTCTGTACTAGTCTATGATAGTCTAACATGATTTATGTTAGACTAACTCAAAGTAACGAGACACGCTCGCAACAGATTTATGTTAAATTAACTCAGAGTAATGAGACATACTTGCAACATTACTCTTTCTCTTCATTTAGCAATGTTCTTATTGCTGCAGTTCAGTTAATCTTTCTTGAGTTAATTTCTATCTTGACTTGTTTGAATAATGTTCATGAAAGTCATTGATGACTTTCAAGCAATCTTCAAATTCACTTTCATTAACGTTGTATCAATGTAAATTGATGTCATATTCTTTTCAATTGACATGATATTATAGTTGTTTATTTCGTTTGTAATGTTTGAAGTTCAATATGTTTTTCACTTCTCATTTATCTTCATCTTCAATCATTATAAAATCAGATGACTCATTTCATTGTTTTTTTAAAGCATTTTTTGAATCTAGTTGCAGCAGATTTAATGCAAACTTCAAATAAATCTTCATAGTCAATGACAGTTTCAGTTGATATGCATGTTTAATCTTAATCAGAATCTTAAAGAATTCTAGCATCTTATCATTTAGTTTCTTTGATAATCTTAAGATCATGATGTTTCTTGAGTTCAGAAACATCATGTCATTTATCTTGTAAATCATTTCTTTTCAATGTTTATCAATCTGTTTCTTTATTGTGACTCTGACTCTTGCTAATGCTTGCTTGATTAATGCTAGTGATCATTTCATATGTTCAAATATATTCTTCGCTTTACTCACTTCAATTCTAGCTTGAGTGATCTCATATTCAGTTGAATTTGAATCAAAGCTCATATGAAAGTGAAAGTTCTTATTCAGAAAGAACGCTGAATGTTCAATTAATGATGAAATAGCATTGTTATTGATGAATTCAGTCATAAATAATCAGATGAATCAATCATCTTGCATATATGAGCAATAACTTTATAAATATCATTTCACATTCTGATTCATTCTTTCTGTTTGATCATCTGTCTGCAAATGATAGTTTGTGAATAGTTTCATCTTGATGTTAAGTCTCAGACATAAAGACTTTTAGACAATTGATATGAATTGTGAATCATGATTGAATATTATTGATCTTGATAGTTCATGAGTTCTGAAGATTCATATCAACAGTAACTTGACTGTTTATTCTGCGAAGATTTCTTCGTCATCTGATCAACATGATATATAATGTTGTTTCTTAGACAATTGATTTATGACTGTCAGAATCGCGTTGTTTTCATCACTTTCTGATAGATTGATAATGAAGTCTAATGATATGTTCTGTCATTGCTGCTCAAGTATGAGTAATGACTTCAGTAATTCATTGATTTGATCTTTCAATGCTTTTGATTTACGACAAATGTAACAGTTTTGAATGTAGCGCTTGATCATCATTCTCATCTTTGATCAGCAATATGATTGTCTCAGCAAGTTCAATGTTTGATTCATGTCAGAATGATTACTGATTGAAAGATCATGTGCTTTTCTTATTAATCAAGTGATCATTGACTGAGAAACTCATAGTTTATCATCTTTTCAAAGTACTTTATCAAGTACTTTGCAATTGTTTAAATCAATATCTTGACAAGTTTTTCTGTTCTGTTTCATGATTATTCAAATATTGAAACACAGTTAATTCATTCAATTTTCAACTATAATCTGATTCTGAATAGAAATCATCTCTTCGATCGAATTTTGATTAACTTTTGATTCAAGTTTTGAATCTGAGTCAGATTCTAAGTCAGATTTGAGCAAGAGCTGAGTCAGATCTTAATCAACTTTCTGATCATTTTCTTAATCAGCTTTTATTGACTGCAGTTCAAATTTACCTTCTAACAATAGCATCTGATGCTGATATAGCTTTCAATCATTGTTTGTTTCAACTGACTTAACGTCTGACATTCTGATCAGCACGTCAACTTTCAGATTCTGTTTTTACGATTAATATATGATCTTGAAGTTATATTCAGATAACTTCTCAACTTATTTAGCTTGTTGTCTGATCAGTTCTTTGATGATCATGAAGTACTTCAAATTCAGATGATTGATGAAGATCTTGATTAAAATATTCATACATTTCAATTCAAAACATCAATGTTTCAAACAGTAAATAATGATCAGCAGTTCTTTGTCATAGATTTTGTAGTTGCATTCTGTGAGAATCATGTTCTTGCTTGTCATGATTCTAAAATTGTCAGACTCAGTCTTCTAGCCTTGTCAGATTTATTCTCGCTTCGTCATCTTGACTAGTTTCTATTGAGTCTAGCGTCGACTGAGAAACACACATATGTAGTCAGCTTCTTTTCTGTAGCTATCTTTCTTTCTTAGCATTTATTTACTAGTTAAATGACACTCATATGACTCGCTTTATGCTGATCTTTAACATTAGATAAATGCTCATCATTTACTACTTTGCTATTGACGAATAGATGATATGAAACAATCTATTCAGTAAGAAAAATTTGCAAGAAATTCTTCAAATTTGCATTCTCATTTTAGATTGCAAGAAATTCTTCGATTCTACACTCATTTTCATCATTTTATTCGCAAGAAATTCTTTGAATAAAGCACTCAATTATTATCTGAAATTCACAAGAGATTCTTTGAATTTTCACTCATCAAAAAACATCAATTCAAAACATCAATCTCTCATTTATTCTTATCTCAACAACTTCTACCTTCTCTCATCATGACATGCAATGTTGAGTTAGTTGAGTCTTGAACAACTCGTCTGCTTAGAAGCACTGTTAATAGAAGAGTTTCACTTTTACTCATTGATGCTTCAGTCGAAGCTGAGAAAGCTGTCACTTCATGAAACATAAACATTGAAGAACAACTGTTTCATTGAGTCAGCAATCAACTTGATGAAGTCATCAATATGCTGAACGAGCTTCGAAGTCAGCAAAACTTGACTTTACAACTCAATGAACACTGACTTCTTGTACAAGATGATCACAAAAAGAGAGCAAAACAACTAAAAGTTGCTTTTGATAAAAATAATGAGCTAGAGAAAAAGATCAATCAGTTACAAGACGAGTGATTGAACTTCAGAGTGAAACAACGTCAAGCTGATCGATTTATGTCTCGTCAAGATACTCAGTCAGCTGAGCAACGAGTCAATCAGAAAGAAGCTCGCTCACAACGAGAATTTTCTACTCTATCTGATAATGAAAATGAAAATGATCATCACAAGTTCATCAAGCTTTAGAATTCACTCATCTTCATCGAAACAAATGATTCTATCTGAAAGATATGAAACATCAAAATAGCTGACAAGCTTGATGTTAACGCGAATCATTATTCTACTGAAAAGATTCATATTGTTTATGTGATTTTCAGACTAGAAGACGATGCTGATCAGCAAATTTATGCAAAGCATCATGTTGATGCTTTCTCATTCTATCAATTACTATCAAAGCTACTGAAACATCTGAAAGAAATTTACGAAGATCAGAATCTGATTCGAAAGTGTCATCATAAATACGTCACTCTGAAGCAGCTCAACAAGCTCTTCAGCTCTTTCTATTCAGAATTCACTAGAATATTCAGCTTTCTGAACTACGACGATGTCATTCTGATGAACGACATTCAGAATAAAATTAACAATCGTCTTCAGAACGTGTTATCAGTTTGTCTCATAAAGTTTAGCTCGCTTGATAAGCTTAAAATCTTTCTTCAAGATGTAAATAACAAACAACGAGTCAATTATCAGCTACGTGATAAGCAGCGAACAGTCAAATTGATAGCAGCTTCGAAAAAACGTTTTGTTTCTTCGTCGACATCAGCTTCAGTCTCAACTACTAGCTATGTTCAACTTGCTACTTTTTTCACTCTTGAATCTGAATGATCAAGAATGTCAATCATTTGCTTCAACTGCAAAGCATCGAGTCATCTTTCAAAGAACTGCTCTCAGCTGAAAACTAGTACTTCGACATCTCATGCATTCATCTCTCGTCTCAATGAGATCATCATGTCAAAAGAAGAGAAGAAATTATTTACAGAGAAATCGAAGAATGAGACAAAAAACTAGTGACTTTCATCAAAGACGTGATGAAAGATGTGTTAATTTCTTCAACAATGAGCAGCTCAAATGACTTCTTTGCTTCGAAATCTTTGACTATTGAATGTGTACTATCTAGCAATGAAATTAGTTACTCATTAAAGTCATTGATTGACATTGAAGCAGCTGATTATTCATTCATTGATGAATTAATCGCGCAGAATGTTTATGATCATTTGAAAATTGAATCTTTATCTTTAATCAAGCTCAAATCAATAAGAAAATTCGATGATCATTATGCAAAAAAGCTCATTATTTATGCGATTTATTTGAATCTAACTGTTCAAGATCATATGAAACATTTCGCTTCTATGCTGATCATTCAATTAGATCAACATCAGATGATTCTTGAAAAAACATGAATGAATAAGATCGAGATGACTATTGATATGAAAGATGATTGTCTTCAATTTTCTAGTTTCGAAGCTCATATCAAAGCTTCTATCAAAGCTCATTCGACTGTTCTTTCAAGCAAGAAAATCGCGATAGAACAGAAGAGTTTAATCTTTACTCAAATACTAAAGAGATTTATCTCTTCTGTCATCACTTGACTCAGCGAGAAGTTATCTTTGTTACGATTCTAGCTACGCATCTTCGTTGATGACTATGTTGATGACTATGTTAATGACTATTCTGAGAACTATCGTCGATCGCTCATCACTAGAGCATAGACTTGTTTTGAAGTCAACTCTATTCAGAGTTAGCTTATGTTCTTCTGAGTTATATAGATAGTCGACTCTTCTCTTCTAGATACTTTTCTTTCTTAGCATTTATATACTCGTTACATTACACTCATATGACTCGCTTTATGCTGATCTCTAACATTATATAAATGCTTCTTCATTACAGACGAAGTGAAATAATCTGCATCGATTTCTTCAAGTGCTTCTGCTAGTAGTTCTTCAACTCTCTATCGACTTTGATCTAGCGACTTGTGTTCATGCAGCAGCACTCATCTTTCTTCACTCGTGCGCTGATCAGCGAGTATAAACAAACGATTGAAATCATTCAACTAGGTCAAAGATCAGCGAATTAACCGTTCATTCAGATTCGCAAGAAATTCTTCGAATTTGTTGAACAATCAAAGAGATCAGTCAAGAACTGCGTGAAGTCTCTATCTTGATGAGCAAATCTCAACAGTGAGTCTGCTTCAATGACACTTATCATCAATGCAATGATTCATCTACTCTCATCATTCTACCCATCAGTGAATCGATTCGCCTACTCGTTCATGTGCAACTAGTGAGTCTGCTACAATGACACAATAATGTCTTCAACAACAAGCAAATCTTTGAGCTTGTTTCTATATCAAAACTCTCAGTGAGTCTGCTTCAATGACATCATCAATGCAATGATCTTCTCATCGCTCTACCTATCAGTGAATTGATTCGTCTATCAGTTCACATGCAACTAGTGAGTCTGCTTCAATGACATCTATTCTCAATGCAATGATCTACTCGCTCTCATCGTTCTACTCATCAGTGAACCTGATCATACGTTCACGTGCAACTAGTGAGTCTGCTACAATGACGAGCTCAAAGTCAATCTCTTCAATGAGCAAGTCGATCAGTGAGTCTGCTTCAATGACATTGTCAATGCAATGATCTATTCGCTCTCATCATTCTACTTATCAGTGAATCAATTCGTCTACTCGTTCATGTGCAACTAGTAAGTCTGCTACAATGACACTTCGTCAATGCAATGATCTATCTTCTCATCATTCTACCTATCAGTGAATTGATCTGTTGACTCGTTCACATGCAACTAGTGAGTCTGCTTCAATGACACTTCTACCTTGCATAGTAAGTCTGCTACAATAGGCATTTTGATTCTACACAAGACTAAGAAAATACATTCATGCAAACATGAATCGTTGAAGAAAAGAAATAATGTTACGATTCTAGCTACGCATCTTCGTTGATGACTATGTTGATGACTATGTTGATGACTATTCTGAGAACTATCGTCGATTGCTCGTCGCTAAAGCATAGACTTGTTTCGAAGTCAACTTTATTCAGAGTTAGCTTATGTTCTTCTGAGTCATATAGATAGTTGACTCTTCTCTTCTAGATACTTTTCTTTCTTAGCATTTATATACTCGTTACATTACACTCATATGACTCGCTCTATGCTGATCTTTAACAATCTTCATTCAATAAAATTGTGAAATCATCTAATTCAGTTAACTTCGCTTCGTCTTTCAATTCAATGAACATAGCAATGATAGAGACTGCAGCATATAAATCACTAGTTAAACGATCGAATATGACTACTTTCGCGATCATCATCACGAAAATCGATCGACTTCTAAAAACAGCTAGAAATAAACTCGAAGATGTAAATCTACAAGAGCTTTCATATGAAAAGATCTTGAAAGAAGTCAAAGCTAAGCTTTCTTCGAAATATTATAACTATCTAGACGTGTTTGATTGAGCGATGACTGATCAACTACTCTTTCATTGTTTCTATGATCATAAAATTGAGTTGATTGACGAGAAAACATTTTCTCGAAGTCGTCTCTATCATATGTCTGATTACAAGCTTCAAAAGATGAAGAATTACCTGATCAAGCATCTGAATAAAGACTTTATATTTTCTAGCTCAGCTTTATACGCTTCGTTCATACTATTCATCGAAAAGAAAGACGATAGCTTGCGTTTCTGTGTAGACTACAGAAAGCTCAATGCTTTGATCAAACGAGATCATTATTTCTTATCGCTAATAGACGAAACTCTTGCTTGTATTCAAGATAGCAGATATCTGACTTGATTGAACATCATTGTCATCTTCAACAAACTGCATATGCATTCAAGCAGCGAAGATTTGACTATCTTTATCATCTCTTTTGATTTCTACAAATATCACGTGATGTCTTTTGAATTAATCAACGACTTGACTTTCTATCAACACTATATGAACGACGTGCTATTTAACTATCTTCATCAGTTTTGTCAGATCTATCTAGATGACATTATCATCTACAGCAAAACATTGAAGAAACATAAGCGACACGTACGATTAGTTCTACATAAACTACGAGAGACTGATCTTCAGATGAATATAAACAAATGCAAGTTTCATGTTCAGAAAATCTTCTTTCTGAAACTATTGCTATTCATTAAAGAACTAAAGATGAATTTCAGAAAAGTATAAGCAGTAATTGAATGATTTACTTCTACAAACCTCACTCAGATGCAATTCTTCGTTGACTTTTGCAATTTCTATCAACGTTTTATAAAAAACTTTTCGAAGATTGTTTATTCTCTGATTCAACTAACTCAAAAAGAGATGATATTTGAATGAAATCAAGCTTGTCAAACAATCTTTGATCATATGAAGAAACAAATGACTGAAGCTTTTATTCTTCGTCATTTTAATCAGAATAAAGAAACTATTCTTGAAACAGACTCATTCAACTACGTCAATGATGATATACTTTCTCAGTATGACGACGAAGAAACATTGCATTCAATGATCTACTACAGCAAGAATCTGAGTCTCGCTGAGTGCAATTACGAGATCTATGACAAGAAATTACTAGCAATCATTCGTGTCTTCAAGCATTGATGATCTAAGCTGAAATTGACTGAGCTACTCATCAAGATGTTTACTAATCATCAAGCTTTAACATCATTAATAAAAGATAAAAAGCTGAATAGACATCAAATGCGCTGAGTACAAAAGCTCGTTGACTTCAACTTCAAAATTATGTATCGCTCAGACAAACAAAACATCAAAGTCGATGCATTGACTTGTTGAGTCAATTCAGTTTCTAGAAGTCTTGAGAATGAATGATGTTGCTATTAGTGAACTACAATTCTCACGTTGAATTGAATGAAAATCGCTGATCTAGAAGAGAAAGAGAATGATGAATCAATTTATTGATTCATTCTAGAAGTTAACAGAATCAACAAGAATTGTATTCTACTTCGTGAAGTTGTATTAAAAGATGAAGCTCAATATGAAGATACTAAATTAAGAAATTGTCAAGTTCAGAACGAAATACTATATCAAGATGATCTTCTATGAGTTTTCTTCGATGAGCATCTTCAAATGAAGTTAATTCAAGAAGTTCATGATCAATCTTCTATTGATCATCTTGAAATTCTCAGAACGATGAAGATCATAAGAAGATACTACTATTGATCTTCAATGCGAAAGACAATAGATCGATATATTTGAAACTGCTACATTTGTCAGCAATCAAAGACTTCTTGAGATAAATTCAATAAACTACTACATTCTCTACTCATACTTGAACAGTGATGAAAGAACATAGTCATGAATTCTATCATTGACTTATCTTCTTCAAAAGACAAAAAACGTCATACTAACAGTGATATGTAGACTGTCAAAGAAATGACATTATATTTCTTGCTTCACTGATGACGAGAAGATCACAGCAGAAAAAACAGCTGAGCTAATGCTTCAGTGACTATATTGAATACACAATTTACTCGATTTCATTGTTTTGAATTAAGACTCTCAATTTACCTTCATTCTATGAAAGTTGCTTTGCAAAAGACTAGGCATTAATCTTCAACTCTTTACAGTTTATCACTCTCAGATCGACAATCAAAGTAAACGAGTCAATCAAAACGTTGAAAGATATCTTCAATTCTTCTATTTGTACATGCAGAATGACTGAGCTAAGCTACTACTCATGATTGAGTTTGTCAACAATAATGCTCTGTTCTCAGTCATCTTCTCGATCTCTTTCTTTCTAAACAAAGACTTTCATTCTCGTATGAGCTTTGAACTCGATGTCATCAAATATGAAAGTTCTTATGAACGCTTGCAGATGACTAAAGTCAAGAATATATCTGAACATATGAACAAAACACTGAAGTTTGCTCGTGAGTCGCTAGTCAAAATACGAAAACAAATGATGAAACAAGTCAATAAGCATAGAAAAGAAGTTGATTACAAGATTGAATCAAAGATGTTTCTGAATGAAAGAAACATTGTTACAGCAAGATCTTTCAAAAAGCTAGATGACAAAATGCTTGATTCTTTCATCAATTTAGATCTTGTTGACTCTTCATATAAACTGAAATTATCAGAGTTTATGCATGTTCATGATGTATTTTATTCTGATCTGCTTCGTTCTGTCGTTGACGATCTCTTGTCTGATCAAAAGAATGAATCTTCAGATTCAATAGTAATAAACGACGAAGACGAGTGAAAAATCGATGATATATTGAATTCTTGTTGATATTGAAGACGACTTCAGTATAAAGTCAAATGAAATGACTATGACAATGATCTCAATTGATACAACGCTGATGATGACAAATTTATGAACACTCAGAAGATTGTTGATGATTTTCATATTTGATACTCGAACAAATCGCGCTAATCAACAATTTAATCAATCACGATTTAACAGATCTGAGTCTGTAAAATCATGATTGAACAATCAATCAAGTCGAGCAGAAAATACATTCATGCAAACATGAATCATCGAAGAAGAGAGATAATGTCATGATTCTAGTCTTGTCAGACTCAGTCTTCTAGTCTTATCAGATCTATTCTCGCTTTGTCATCTTGATTAGTCTCTATTGAGTCTAGCGTTGACTGAGAAACACACATATGTAGTCAGCTTCTTTTCTGTAGCTATCTTTCTTTCTTAGCATTTATTTACTAGTTAAATGACACTCATATGACTCACTCTATGCTGATCTCTAACATTGCTATAGAAGATTACTGAATGTAAGATGTCTTCATCGTCATATTGAGACAATACTTCGTTGTTCACATAGTTGAAAAAGTTTATTTTCAGAATAGTTTCTCTGATTGAGTTGAAATGCTTCAAAACGAAGACTGTTATCATTTATTGCTTTAGTTCTTCAAAGATCATTTGACAGATTTTTGTTCATTCAAAAAAATAATTTTTTTTAAATCAGCTTTATCATGAGTTGAATGATCTTTGAGAAGTTCTTTATGAATCATTGATAGAAATTGCAAAAGTCAATGAAGATCTGCACATAAGTCAATGATTGTGACACTTTTCAGCTTCAAATCACATCTACTTATCAAGAGTTCATTCATAAATCATTGATGAATATCAGTAGTTTAAGAAATGAGATTTTCTGAATCTTGAATTCACACTTGTCAATGTTTATCTGCAGATTGACTTCACGAAGCTTGTTTAGCACTTCTTTCACATGAGTTCTATGTTCTTTCAAAATCTTGCTGTAAATGAAAATATCATTCAAATATGTCTGACAGAATTTATGTAAACAGTTGAACAATACATCATTGATATAATGCTGAAAGAACGCAGATTCATTGATTAATTCAAAGAGCATTACTTTATACTTATAAACATTGAAGAAAGTAACAAAAGTAGTTAAATCTTTGCTTTCTGAACTCATGTGCAGTTTATTGAACGTGATGATAATGTCAAGTTAAGTCAGATACTTACTGTCTTGAATTCAAACTAATACTTTATTTATCAAGAATATTGAATAATGATTTCTTTTAATCAGAGCATTCAGTTTTCAATAGTTCATGCAAAAGCAAAGACTGTTATCTTTCTTTTTGACAAATAGTATTGACGAAGCAAAAGAAACTTTGCTGAGTATGATGAACTTCTTCTTCAAATTCTCTTCTAAATACTTTTTGATCTTCTGCAATTTGTAACTCAACATGAAATACAATTGACTTTTAAAGAATTAACTTTCATTTTCTAATTCAATCTTATGATCATATGATTGATGTAAAGACAACTGCGTTATCTTTTCTTTATCAAAAACATTCAGAAAGTCATGATAAATTATTGAAAGTTTCTTCTTCAAGTTATTTAATGACATGACAGAAATCATTTCATTCAGTTTCGCGAAATCTTCAACTGAGCTAAGCGCTTTGTTGATTTTACTAATGATTAAAAAGAAGATTTTGATCTTCTTATTCTTGACTAAAGTTCAATATACAGTGACTTTAATCATGATAATATTGATGAGTTTCTTTTTCTCAATTGATTGAAAGAAACAAAGTTGATTAAGATCAACTTGAATGCTTTGCTTTTGTATGAGTACAAATTCAATAAATTGAACTGATTCAATAAACTGATTCACTAGTTTCTGATTTATAAGTCGCTTCAAGATGATTGTTGATGTAATCATTAAGTTCAAGTTCTTTCATTTCATTTCACAGATTTCGCTTGATTCAAATTTGTGAAATGCTGATTAACTGCTTGTCTTTAAAATGATAAATTTCAATGTTCAAATATTCAACAAGAATATTAATTGATCATTTGCAAAGTTTATCTAAATTTCTTTTTAATCAAAGATTTTCAATGATTATTTTGTAACTGTTTTAAACAAGTTATTAATAAAAACATCATTTCATTCTTGTGTTTTTGTATCATGATCAATGTATACAAAGTGTGTGTAATCAACTTTTGATCAGAAGTTTCATCATACAATCAAATTAACTTTGATTTTAACAGCAATATTGACTGAATATCAAAGCATTCACATAGTTTTGACATCAAAGATTCATCAATGAAAGTCATGTCAATGACTTCAATATTTATCAGAGCAAGAAATCTGAATATCTTTTCTAAATTATTCAAGATGATGTCAACAATAAACGACTTGAAATCAAATGAATCATCAGACATGCTGATGAAACAGAATATGAGTATATTGTTTCAGTTACTACTTTAATGAAAATAAATCATTTTTCAAATTTAAAGCAATCTTATGCACTTGAGTTGTCTTGAAGCAGTCATATGCTTTATGTTCTGACTTTTTGCATTTGAAGCAAAGTTCTTTCTTAAACAACTCTTTCTGAATAAAATTGAGATTTAATCTTCTGAGTTTCTTTTATGAAGAAACTGATGACGTAAGTCAAGCAGTCAATGTGCTAGAAACAGAGTGAGCAGCTTGAATTGTTGATGTTTTGACAACTAATCAAGCATTTAATTCAATTAATTTAACATCAACTTGCATGCAGATGTTAACAAACTCATTCAAATTTGTGATTCATTCATTGAGCATTATTCATTGAAGATTTGAACTGATCTTGTGCTGAAGATCATTTAATGTTACAAGCGTATCAAGATTGATAAGACTGATTAGAGTTAGTCAACAATCTAGTCGAGATCTGATCTAGATCTGACTCAGATTTGACTCAAATATGACTCAACACTCTTTTTCTTCTTCAACATTCTTTTTCTTTCTCAACACTCTTTTTCTTTCTTAACACTCTTTTCTTTCACCAACATCTTGTTCATCTACATCACATTCTTCTCGTGTCACAAACACATTTCTTTCAAGTCTAGCGCAGTCTTTGAACATTACATAAATAGAAGCTTTTGTATCAATCTTCTTCTGTATTCTTAATATTCAGTTATAGCTATTTCTAAAGATCAAGCACTATCAATTCTGATCTTCATTGATTGTATCATTTAAACACGATTCTGACATTATATTAAGAATTTGTTAATCACACGATACTGATTTCATTACTCATTCAACATACTCGTCTAGACAGAACAAGTCTAAAGAAATTCATTTACCTGATGATCGATGACAATTGAAAGATAGAACAACACTAGAAAGTTGAATAAAATCAACGACAAGACTGTTTAAATTGCTAGACTACTTATCACTCATTAAGTATGCAAAGTTCACTCGATTACGAGAATCATGATAAAAAATCTTCGTGAATTGCTCAAGAATCAAATCGATTGATAGATTCAACGATAAAGAATCTTCGTTGTTTGCTAGAGAATCAATCAAATCAATCAACAAACAAATCTCATCTTCTTTGTTGAAGATTAAACATTATCTCATACGTCTTTCTTTTTCAATCGTTAAGCATTGTCATTCATTCAACCTTCTTTCAAACTAATCTCATCATGCCTAGTCATTCGTCTACTGAAGAGCGTTCTGAAGAATTTCGAAATCGTTTCTCTCAAATCTCTGATGCTGATTTAACGAAATCATCAAGTGCTGCGTCATTCATTCATGAAGATGACGAATCATTTGCTGAAACAGTAATACTTCTTGTGTTCTACGAAATCTGAAAGACTTGAAGCCTAGTTCTTGATGAAGAAACAGATCAACTCTACAAGTTAAATAAAAAACAAGAAGACGAAATCAAAGAGTTGAAGACTAGACTTCAAGCTAAAGAAAATACTTCTTCTGATTTCATCTACTCAAAGCGTTCTAGATCTTAGAAAATACCTGATTCTTCACTGTTTACTGATGAAAAAAACTCTACTTGAAAGAACTGATACGAAAAAATTCAGAATAAACTAGAGATCAATGTTGATCTCTTTTCTAATGAATGAGTCAAATTGAGCTACATACATTCTAGATTATTCAATGATGCAGCTGAGATCACTCAAGCTAGACACGAACGTGATTGTGTCAATCTTTATAAGATCATCAACGATCTTTTGAAAGAGTTAGCTCAGTTGTTCAATGACTTGAATAAGAAAGTCAACTTTCGTAGAAAATACTACAACTTGATTCAAGAATTTAAGAAATTCAGTGAATTCTATACTCAGTTTCAACATCTATCTTTCTATCTAGACTATCACAAGAAGCAACTGATCGCTGATCTGAAAAATAAAATACATTCTCATCTTTGATCTGTTTGAGTAAATCAACTAGTTCAATCTGATTTTCTAAAAGAAATTCGTTTCTATCTGATTCATTTGAATAATGATCAGCAAGTTATTCAAGAGATCAAGAACAAGATCAAACGTGTTAATGATGTTTCAAAGACTATCTTTTATAAATTGACTGTTATCACTCAGCAGTCATTCAATCATTCGAAGTCTGATCATTTAAAGTCGCGCGACGCGATTTTAACTAACGTCAAAGAAGCAAACATTCTATTCAAAAGCTGTTTCATATATCATAAATCAGATCATAGCTTTAAAAAATGTCTTGATCGATCTACTAGAATCAATGCAGTGAACAATAAATATGATCGCTTCAGTTTCAATTCGAATTTCGATTCAAAAAACTAGTCATCTTTTCAAAAGTCATTGAAGAGGTAGAAATTATATCTTTGTGCAAACTAGACGAAATTCTATCGAAAGAAAATTACTTTGAAAAGTCTTTTCTAATTGACACTCATTTCATCTCTCAGAATTGATCTTTCAGCCTTTGTTTTCTAATAGACAGTGATTCAGTCATCTACATGATTATACATTCTAATCTAGTCAATAAAGTATGCAAGAAACTGAAAATTCAATTTATATCACTAACAAAAGAGAAGCTAATAAAAGATTATGATGAGAAAATATTTAAGAAGATCATCACTCATAAAATTCTACTCAATCTCATCATCGAAAGTCATAAGAAATTGACTGTATCAATGTTGATAGCTGATATTGATCATCATGAAGTCATATTGAGTAAGTTCTGAATGAACAAAAACGAAATATTACTGAATATGCAAAACGACGTCATTGTTTTTTCAAATCAATTGAATACTTCTATTTCAATTTTTTCGATTTCTCTCAATTCAAAACACTCAAGTTGATCGCGATCATCTTTGTTCTCTTCAATCATTCAGACTAAGATTTCTATGATGCTCAAACAACTCGTTTGAAAAGAGTCATTCTCAATTCGAAGCATAAATGCAGCTTCGTTCAAAACACTGTTAAATCATTTAAAGAGAAACAAGATTGAAGTCTTTGCTCTATTCATAATGAACATCAATAGAAAAATCGCGTACAATACTCAGTGCAATTTGAACGCTCTAAACGTCTCTTTAATCAATGAAATGACTCAGAATTTGAAAAATATTAAAGCGAAGCTGTCATCAAAATATCATGAGTTTCTAGACGTTTTTGATCGAGCTCAATCGAATAAACTACTCTCTCATTGCTTCTATGATCATAAAATTGAACTCATCAGTGATTCAACGTCTTCTCGCTGCTGAGTCTATTGAATGTTCTCTGTCAAACTTCTGAAAGTAAAGAAGTACTTAAACGAGAATCTGTCGAAGAGATTCATCACTTTTAGTCAGACTCTCTATTTCTTTCTCGTTTTATTCACTCTCAAAGCAAATGAAGATCTTCGATTCTGCGTGAATTATCAAAAGCTAAATGTCATTTTCAAAAGAAATAGATACTTTCTATTACTAATAGACGAAATCATTGATAAAATAGTGAGTTGCAAGCATCTGACTAGATTGAACATCATATCAGCATTCAACAAACTTTAAATGCACTTTAATAATGAGAATTACATCACTTTTATCACTGTTTTAAAAGCATATAAATACAAGATGTTATCATTCAAACTGACTAACAAATTGATCTTCTTTCAGCAATATATGAATGACATTTTATGAGACTTTCTGAACGACTTTTGTCAAGTCTATCTAGATGACATTCTCATTTATAGCAAAACAAGAAAGAAACATAGAAATCACGTCAAACTAGTATTGAGTCAACTACGCGAAGCTGAACTGCAAATGAATATTTGAAAGTGCAAATTCAATGTGAAAGAGACTATCTTTCTAGAAGTCATTGTATCAGAACTAAATCTTCGTATGAATCTCAGCAAAGTGACAATCATAGTCAGCTGAATCACTTCAATCAATCTAAAAGAAATTCAGAGCTTGATAAGATTTGTTAACTTCTATCGTTGTTTCATTAAGAACTTCTTGAAGCTAGTCAAATCATTCACTCAGTTGACTAGAAAAAACACATCTTTTGTTTGAAATGAGATCTGTGTTCAAGTCTTTGACAATCTAAAGAAACAAGTCAGCTTGACTTCAGTACTTCGTCACTTCAATCTCAAACGACAAGCTATTCTGAAGATTAATGCTTCAAACTATGTAAAAGATGAAATACTATCTCAGTACAATGACAAGAAAGTTCTTCATTCAATGATCTTCTACAGCAAAAGCATGATTCTTACTGAAATCAATTATCACATCTATGACAAGAAATTGCTAATCATTATTCGATGCTTTGAACACTGATGACTCAAGCTGAAATGCACTGAACTACTCATTCAGATGTTCATCAATCATCAGACTTTGAAGATCTTCATGAAAAATAAACAGTTAAGTTAATGACAAGTCAACTATCTGAACATTCTATCAAAGTTCAACTTTCAGATCATCTTTAGATCAGGCAAAATAAACACTAAAGTCGATGCTTTAATCAGAATGCTTCTAGCGAACGTCTCTGAATTAGCTCAGCGTCTTGAAGATCATTTTCAGACTATTCTGACCTTCAATAAAGTCAATGTTCTATCTATTGAATCGAAAGCAAATCTCTATCAATGAGTATGAATGATCAATCAAACAGATGAGTTTTGCAGCAAATATAAACAAGCTATGAATGAAAACAAGCTCAAATTTCATATCACTAAACTGAAGAACTGCAAAATCATTGATGACGTTCTATTTAAAAAAGATTTACTGTGAGTCTCTGAGAACATGCACACGAAATTACTACAAGAAGTGCATGATCAATCTTCAATCTTTCAATTCAACAATAAATGAATCATTGATTTAGTTCAGCGTTTCTACTATTGATCAGATCATTGAGCTACTATTCGATGATACATTCAAAACTGTTATGCTTGTCAACGAAGCAAAGTCTCTAGAAATAGCATCAATAAACTTCATCATTCTCTCTCGATTTCACAGAAACGCTAAAAAGATATAACTATGAACTTCATCACTGAACTATCTTTGTCAGAAGACTATAACGTCATTTGCACAATCATATGTCATTTTATCAAAGAATGTCACTATGTTTTCTGTCATTGAAAAGACAATGACATCTCAGTTGAAGAAACGATTTAAATCATGCTATGAAACGTCTATTGACTGCATGATCTACTCAGTTCTATTGTTTTGAACAGAGACTCTCAATTCATATCGACTATGTGAAAAAGTCTTTGCAAGCGACTGAGAATCACAGCTAGTCTATTCACAGTCTATCATTCTGAGATCAACGATCAATCGAAATGAGTCAATCAAGACGTTGAACGCGAACTTAGAATCTACTGCAATTACATGCAGAACAACTGAGTCAAATGAATATCTATGATGAAATTCAGCAACAATTCAAATATCTTCTCAATCACTTCAATGATTTTCTTCTACTTCAATAAAGAATTTCACTCTCGAATGAGTTTCAATTCAGATACGACTGACTACAAAACAACTCATGAACAACTTGAAGTTAGAAAAGCAAATGATATTGTCATTCAAATGAAAAAGCTACTGAACTTTGATCATTAACAATTGAAAAAGACGAAGTTGATCATTGAAGTTCAGATCAATAAACATAGACGAAACGTCACATATGAAGTAGATGACTGAGTTTGACTATCTTTCAGAAACGTCAAGACAACGAGACTCTGCAAAGATTTGAAAGACAAACAGCTAAATCTCTATCAAATCACTGTCAAAGTAAGTGTCTTCTATCATCTTCGTCTATCAGTCAGCATGAAGCATCTGCATTCAATGTTCAGCTCGAAGCTATTGCAATTATATTCAGAAGACTCTTTATCAGAACAGCATTCAGAATCACTCAGATCAATCACTATCAAAAATGATGAACATTGAAAGATAGATGATATATTGAACTTCAGACGCTATTGAGATCAAATACAGTACAAAGTCAAATGAACAGATTTAGATAAAGATGATGAATGATACTATGTCAATAAAGAAAAATTCAATGACTCAGAAAAAGTTTTAAATGAATTTCATAAGCTATATTCAAACAAATCGCGCTAAATATCAAAATAACTATCAACAAAAAGTGAGCAAATGAACTACATTCATGCAAACATGAATTTTCGAAGAAAAAGATAATGTTACGAGCGTATCAAGACTGATAAGACTGATTAAAGCTAGTCAACAATTTAGTCAAGATCTGATCTAGATCTGACTCAGATTTGACTCAGATATGACTCAACACTCTTTTTCTTTCTCAACACTCTTTTCTTTCATCAACATCTTGTTCATCTACATCATATTCTTCTCATGTCACAAACACATTTCTTTCAAGTCTAGCGCAGTTTCTGAACATTACATAAATAAAAGCTTTTGTATCAATCTTTTTCTGTATTTTTAATATTCAGTTATAGCTATTTCTAAAGATCAAGCACTATCAACTCTGACCTTCATTGATTGTATTATTTAGGCACGATTCTGACATTTAGTAGAATCTTATTATTGTATTTTAGTTTTGCACTAAATCTCTGAAATTTCATTTAAAATTCATGAAAGAAGATCTTGTTTTAATACAGCTTCAAGTACTGTTGTTGAGTCATGTGATAATGATTGAAATCATTGTACATTTTATTAATCATTGATAGTACTTCTTCAACTTTTAAAAATGAGTTCAAGAAGATATTTTGCATGCAAGATGCAATATGTTTGATTTATTATGAATGTGTCAGAATTGATTAAAGCTAGTTAATGATTTAGTCGAGATCTGATCTAGATCTGACTCAGATTTGATTCAGACATGACTCAGCATCTTTTCTCTTTTCTAGCATCTTCTAATCAGCTTCTATTGTCTTTTAAATAAACACACTTCTTTGTATTACAAATGATCAACAGATTTCTATGATAAACACATTTCTTTGTGTCACAAACATCTTTTAAATCAACATCTTTCTTGTGTTTCAACACGTTTTCTTTGAGACTAACGTCAATCTGAATAACTACTATATAAAGCGTGTTTTTCTTGTCTTTTGTATCTTCTTTCTTCTGTATTCTTAAAGTCTTAGTTATAATTATCTTTATAGATTAAACATTCTAGTCACGCATGCACTCTGATTAGTTTCTAGACACGATTTCAACATTACTTTAAGAATTCATTAATCACATGATACTGATCTCATTACTCATTCAAATTCACTCGACTAATAATGAGATGAGTATAAAGAAATTTGTGTATCTGATGATCAATAACATCGAAAGACAGAACAACATCAAGAAATCAATAGAATCAAGAAATTAAAATCTTGCATTGCTAGAGAATCTACAGCTCATTCAATACATGCTTGTTCAAATCGATTAATAGAATCAAGATATTAAGATCTTGATTGCTTGAGAATTATTAAAAAAAATTATCAAATCAGCAACACTCTTCTTTGAAGACTAAAAACTTTAACAAATGATCTCACTACATACTATTAAGCATCATTCTTCGCTTGATCATCAATTCTTCACTATGATTCAATCATCTGTGAACAATTTCTTTAAGAGTAATCAAAGTTTTTATTCTTCTGACACTACAGATTCAGTCATTTATTCTGAGTTATCATCTCACATATTAAAATATCTTAGAATTGATGTTGTATGAAAACATCAATATTCTTTGTCTCATTCTCAAACTTTCAATGAATCTTATGAAGCTTCTACTTCATGAAATATAAAAAATGTAAAGCAGCTACAACACTGAGTCAAACAAGATTCAGAAGTTTTTCTAGAAGATTTGAACAGTCTTCAAACTCAACGAGATCTAAATGTAAAAGCTTGTGAGTTATTTGACAAGATATCAAGCGAACAAATATGAAAGACTCGTTTCAAGAAAATGAATAAAGTTAAAGAACGTTTGAATAAATTAAATCAGACGTTTTGAAATCAAGTGACTGAATTGCAACATCAACTGCAATCATTTAAAGAAGTCACTTCTTTCTCTTTTATTCTGTTCAATTTCTTCAAGCAATCTCAAAAGCTTTCAAATTCATCTTTGTTTACTGATGAAAAAGAATCTATCTGAGATGATTGACAAGAAAAGATTCATGACAAGCTAGAAATCAATGTTGATCATTTTGATATCAATAAAGCTATTCTGATTTACGTTCACTTCAGAATCAAAGAGAACGCAGTTAAAGTTATTTTAGCTTGACATCAACAAGATTCATTGAATCTTTATATCACAGTCAATGATCTGTTAAATGAACTTGCTCAGCTTTATGATAATCTCGACAAAGAGACAAACTTTCAAAGAGAATATGCTAATCTCACTTAAGAAAAGAGCAAATTCAATGAATTTTATTCAATGTTTCAGCGTCTGTTCTCTTATTTGAAATATCATGACAAACAGTTAATCATTGATCTACAAAACAAGATAGTTTATCGTTTTCATGCAGCTTGAAGTAGTTAGTTGATTCAGTCAAAATCTTTTAATGAAATTCGTAGTTATCTGATTCATTTGAACAATGAGCATCGAGTCATGAATGACATCAAAGAAAAGAAATTCTTGGTCAAAGTCAGAAAGTAAGTCATCTTTGCTGAGAAACGAGATTCATTGAATCTCTATAGAAAGATTGAAGTTACTACATTCGTTGATTATTCAAAATTGCATGACACAACTTTGACTAACGTCAAAGAGATAAATTTACAAACTGAAAACTGTTTCATTTGTCATAAGTCAGATCATTTCTCTAGAGAGTGCTCTGATCGAATCTCAAGAGTCAATGCATTAGAAGATGATAAGTTTGATTGATCTGCATTGAACTTTGAGTCAGATTCTGATTCAAAAAACTAGTTATTTCTTTCAGAATCATTAAAGAGATAGAGATCATATCTTTGTGCAGTCAAATCGAAGTTCTATTGAAAGAAAACTATTTTGAGAAATCATTTCTGATTAATGCTTCTCTTATTTCTCAGAGAAATTCTTTCAGTCTTCATTCTTTAATAGATAGTGATTTCGTCGTTTATACGCTGATACATGATAAACTAGTCAATAAAATATGTCAGAAACTTGAAATACAATTTATATCACTAGCAAAAGAGAAGTTAATACGAGACTATGATGAAAAGCTAGCTAGAAAGACTATTACTCATAATATTCTACTCAATCTTACGATCGAAAGTCATAAGAAATTAACTATATCAATGCTGATAGCTGATATCGAGCATCATGAAGCTATATTGAGCAAATTCTGAATGAATAAAAATGAAATATTATTGAACATGAGACATGATACTATCGTATTTTCTGATCAATTGAATATTTCGATTTCGATTTTTTCAATCTCGTCAAATACAAAGCACTCAAGTTGACTGCAATCAACTTCGATTTCTTCAACAGCTCACAGCAAGATTTTTAAGATGCTCAAGCACTCAGTTTCATTCATTCAGAAAGAGTCATTCTCGATTCAAAACATAAACGTCATTTCTTTTCAAGCTTTAGTAAAACGAAAAAAAAAGAATCAGACAGAGATTTTTGCTATGTTCATGAAAAACATTGATAGAAAAATCATCTACAATACTCAATGCAAACTAGATGTCATAAACGTCTTTTCAGTCAATGAAACAACTCAGAATCTAGAAGATATTAAAGTCAAGCTATCATCAAAATATCAGAATTTTCTAGACATCTTTGATCGAGCTCAAGCAGACAAGCTATCGTCTTATCGTTCATATGATCATAAGATAGAGCTTACTAGTAACGTAACGTCATCTCGCTGTCAAGCATATCAAATGTCTTTTTACAAGCTTCAGAAAGTAAAGAAATATCTGAACGAGAATCTTTTCAAAGAATTTATAACTTCTAGCAAAGCTTCGTATTTCTCACTCATTCTGTTCATTTTAAAAACAAATGAAGATCTATGATTCTGCATTGACTATCGAAAGCTTAATGCTATTATCAAAAGAAATCGCTATTCTCTATTGCTCATAAATGAGATGATCAACAAAATAGTTGATTGCAAGCATCTGACTCGATTGAATATTATTTTGATGTTCAATAAACTACGAATGCATTCTGATAGTGAGAACTATACTATCTTTATTATCGCTTTAGAAGTGTACAAATCAAAGATGTTACTCTTTGAACTTATCAATGATTCAATCTCATTTCAGCAGTATATAAATGATGTTTTATGAAACTTTCTAAATGACTTTTGTCAAGTCTATCTAGACGACATTTTGATCTACAGCAAAACTCAATGAGAACATAAACAACATGTCAAAATGATATTAAATCGCTTATGAGAAGCTGATCTACAGATGAATATTCAAAAGTGCGAATTTGATGTAGAAGAAATCATCTTCTTAAAAGTCATAGTATCAGAACAAGATCTTTGTATGAATTCTATCAAAGTGAAAGCTATAATCAACTGAACTACGTCAATCAATCTAAAAGAAGTTCAGAGCTTCGTGAGATTTGTTAACTTCTATTGTCGTTTCATTAAAAACTTCTTAAAGCTAGTTAAATCATTCACTCAGCTGACTAGAAAAAACACGTCTTTTGTTTGAAATAAAGTCTGTGTTCAAGCTTTTGATGATTTAAAGAAACAGATCAGCTCGACTTCAGTTCTACAACACTTTGATTCAAAACGACAGACTATTCTGAAAATTGATGCATTTGACTACGTCAAAGATGAAATACTATTTCAGTATGATGATGAGAATGTTCTTCACTTAATAGCTTTTTACAACAAGAGCATGATTCTCGCTGAATGCAATTATCACATCTATGACAAGAAACTGCTGATCATTATTCAATGCTTTGAACACTGAAGATTCAAGCTAGAATGCACAGAGCTGCTCATTCAGATGTTTATTGATCATCAGACTTTGAAGATTTTCATGAAAAATAAACAGTTAACTTGACGTCAAGTCAATTATTTAAACGTTCTATTTAAGTTTAACTTTCAGATCATTTTTCAATCAGACAAAATGAACACTAAAGTCAATGCTTTAATCAGAATGTTTCTGATCAACGTCTCTGAGTCAACTCAGCGTACTGAAGATTGCTATCAGATTATTCTGACATTTAATAGAGTAAATATTTTAGCTATTGAATCTGAAGTTAATCTCTATCAGCAAGTAAAAGATGTCAACAAGACGAATGAGCTTTGCAATGAGTATAAACAAGCTATAAGTAAGAACAAGCTCAAGCTACATAGCACTGAATTGAAGCATTGCAAGATCGTTAACGACGTTCTGTTCAGAAAAGACCTACTGTGAATTTCTGAAAATATGCATACGAAATTGCTAAAGAAAATTCATGATCAGTCTTTCATCTCTCACTCTGACAATCAAAGAACTATTGATCTAGTTCAACGTTTCTACTATTAATCAAATCATCAAGCAATGATTAGACGTTACATTCGAAACTGTCATGTTTATCAACAAAGCAAGACATCTAGAAATAACATCAATGAACTTCTTCATTCTTTCTCGATTTCACAAAAACGCTGAAAAGATATAACTATGAATTTCATCACTGAGCTATCTCTATCAGAAGATTATAACATTATTTGTACAATCATATGTTGACTCATCAAGAAACATCACTATGTTCTCTGTCATTGAAAAGATGAAAACATCTCAGTTGAAGAAATGATTTGAATCATGCTATGAAACATCTATTGACTTCATGATTTATCTAGTTCTATTGTTTCAAACAGAGACTTTCAATTCATATTAACAATGTGACAAAGTCTTTGTAAGTGACTAAGAATCACAGCTAATTTATCAACAGTTTATCATTCTGAGATCGATGATTAATTGAAATGAGTTAATCAAGATGTTGAACGCGAATTAAGAATCTACTGTAACTACATGCAGAACGACTGAGCGAAATGACTTCTCATGATGAAATTCAGCGAGAATTTCAATATTTTCTTGATTATCTCAATGACTTCGTTCTACTTCAATAAGAGTTTTCGCTTTCAAATGAGTTTCGATTCAGATATGACTGACTACAAAACAATTCATGAACGTCTTGAAGCTAAAAAAGCAAACAATATTGCAATTTGAATGAAAGAGCTTCTTATCTTCGATCATCAGCAATTGAAAAAGACGAAGCAGATCATTGAAGTTCAGATCAATAAACATAAATAAAACATCATTTATGAAGTAGATGACTGAGTTTGATTATTCTCTAGAAACATAAAAACAACTAGATCATGTAAAGATTTGAAAGACAAACAGTTAAAACTTTATCAAATCACTGTCAAAGTTGAAATCTTCTATCATCTTTGTTTATCAATAAGCATGAAGCAGCTGCATTCAATATTCAGCTTGAAGCTATTACATTCTTATTCTCAAGATTCATTATCAGAACAGCATTCAAAATCTTTTAAATCATTGACAATCAAAGATGATGATCATTAAGAGATAAATGACATTTTGAACTTTAGATGCTATTAAGATCGAATACAATACAAGATCAAATGAACAGAACTAAATCAAAACAATGAATGATACTATGTTGATAAAGAAGAATTCAAGAGCTCAAAGAAAGTTCTAGTTGAATTTCATAAGCTTTATTCAGACAAGTCACACTAAGTTGAAAAACAGTGAAAGTTTGCATTTCATTTGTTCTATTCATGCGAACATGAATTTTCGAAGAGAAAAATAATGTTACGAATGTGTCAGAATTGATTAAAACTAGTCAACAATCTAGTTGAGATCTGATCTAAATTTGACTCAGATTTGACTCAGATATGACTCAGCATCTTTTTTCTTCTTTAATATCTTCTAATCAGCTTTTATTATCTTTTAAACAAACACACTTCTTTGTGTTACGAGTGATCAACAGATTTCTATGACAAACACATTTCTTTGTGTCACAAACATCTTTCAAATCAACATCTTTCTTGTGTTTCAACACGTTCTCTTTGAGACTAGCGTCAATCTGAGTAACTACTATATAAAGCATGTTCTTCTTGTCTTTTGTATCTTCTTTCTTCTGTATTCTTAAAGTCTTAGTTATAATTATCTTTATAGATTAAACATTCTAGTTACGCACGCACTCTGATTAGTTTCTAGACATGATCTCAACATGATTGCAACTTCACTGACTTAACTTTCAATGTATGCAATTTTCAATTCTTCAATAGAAAAATGATTCTTGTTTGTTTTTAGCTTATTTTGCATTCAAAACAGTTAATTGTTTACATTTTGCATCAAATCTTTGAACAGAAATGAGTCAAGTAACTTGATTGACTTCAAGAATCAATCTTCAGAAGTCAAAGTGCTTTGTCAACTTGATGCAGTTTTTAAATGATGTATAATCATGTTTTTGTTTCTAACTTCTTTCTGCAGATGCATTTGCATAATCTTCAATGTAATGTTTATTGTTACGATTCTAGCTACGCATCTTCATTGATAGCTATGTTGATAGTTATGTTGATGACTATGTTGATGACTATTCTGAGAACTATCGTTGATCGCTTGTCGCTAGAGCATAGACTTGTTTTGAAGTCAATTCTATTCAAAATTAGCTTATGTTCTTCTGAGTCATATAAATAGTCGACTCTTTTCTTCTAGATACTTTTCTTTCTTAGCATTTATATACTCATTATCTTACACTTATATGACTCACTCTATGCTGATCTTTAACATTATATAAATGCTTCTTCGTTACAGACGAAGTGAAATAATCTGCATTGATTTCTTCAAGTGCTTCTGCTAGTAGTTTTTCAATTCTCTATTGACTTTGATCTAGTGACTTGCGTTCATGCAGCAGCACTCATCTTTCTTCACTCGTGAGCTGATCAGTGAGTATAAACAAAAGATCAAAACTCTTTTTGACTAGATCAGAAGATCAGCGAAAGCATCATTCATTCAAATTCGCAAGAAATTCTTCGAATTTGTTGAACAATGAGATCAGTCATAAAACTGCGTCAAAGTCTCTATCTCAGAAGCAAACTCTCAGTGAGTCTGCTACAATAACATCTTTCGTCAATGCAATAATTTACAAGCACATCACTCTATTTATCAGTGAATCGATTCGTCTATCAGTTCACATGCAACTAGTGAGTCTGCTTCAATGACACGTTCAATAGTGAGTCTGCTACAAGAACAGATAATGATTGATCTCATCAACAGAGTCAGTCACTCAATAGTTAGTCTGCTTGAACGACACTTGAAGTGAGTCTGTTACAAAGACAGACAACGATTGATCTCTTGATTGAGTCAATCAACAAATGAAACAAGCTCTACTATGTAGTAGATTTGAATCAGAAGTGAGTCTGCTTCAATGATATGACATCGTCAATGCAATGATCTTCTCATCGCTCTATCTATCAGTGAATCGATTCGTCTATCAGTTCACATGCAACTAGTGAGTCTGCTTCAATAACATCTATTCTCAATGCAATGATCTATCTTCTCATCATTCTATTCATCAATGAATCTGATCATACATTCACATGCAACTAGTGAGTCTGCTTCAATGACACTTCTACCTTGCATAGTGAGTCTGCTACAATAAGCATTTCGATTCTACACAAGACTAAGAAAATACATTCATGCAAACATGAATCATTGAAGGGAAAAAGTAATGTTACGATTCTAGCTACGCATCTTTGTTGATAACTATGTTGATAGCTATGTTGATGATTATGTTGATGATTATTCTGAGAACTATCGTCGATCGCTCGTCGCTAAAGCATAGACTTGTTTCAAAGTCAACTCTATTCAAAGTTAGCTTATGTTCTTCTGAGTCATATAGATAGTCGATTCTTCTCTTCTAGATACTTTTCTTTCTTAGCATTTATATACTTGTTACCTTACACTCATATGACTCGCTTTATGCTGACCTTTAACATTTATCTTGTTGACATCTTCTAATCTTTGAATCATGTCATTGTGAATCTTGATTTCGATGTCGTGCTGTTGACATATGTACTTGATAAAGACAACGAGATCATCTGCTTCATAAGTACTTATTCAAGCATTCAGTTCAGTGCTGATGCTGATCTTGATCATTTCATGATCAAAGAGCAATGCATTCGTGTTCTTTTCTTCTGTATTCAACGATGCATTCATGTTTTCTTCTTCTGATGCTGTTCAATTCTGTGATAGAAGTGATTCTTTTCTAGCATTTTGAAGTTTATAGCGAGCAATGCTCGCTGATTCTGAGTTTCTAGTCATTGTATGAGTAGAAAATTGCTGATCGAGATTCTGATGTTACTCTATCAAACTTTCTGAATTCAAGCAACGACTAGTACTCTATCGAACTTTCTGAGTTCAAGTACTGCTGAAATTTCTGATTTCTGATGACGAACTCAATAAAGAGTTAGTCAAGAACAACGCGTTCGTGTTCTTCAATTCTGATTCTATTGAAATTTCTGGTTTCGAATCAAGGTTTGAGTTGTGTAGCTTGTTTTTATATCGTCTACACGTCAATAGCAAGGTTAATGAGCTTTGAACTAATGTTATAAGTCTGCATAGAGCGAATCATATGAGTGTATTCTAACTAGAAGTTCAAAGCTAAAGAAGAAAGAAGGTGAAACACGTCAAGGGTCTTATACCCACGAAGGCGCGCTAGGCCACTAGCGTGTCAACACCAGCCCTGTACTAGTCTATGGTAGTCTAACACTCGACAATCCCAATGCGCAAGTGGATTGCTCTGGCACGTCTGGGTCGCGAATGGTTCTGAGCCAATTCAGCGTGGCAGAACTGTTGGAAGTCCCAGGATCAAAACCATCCCCAAGGTCGGCCACTTGATGTAAACTGAAGCACTTCGGACAGATTCTTCTTTCGCCCGAGAAATCCTTCTCAAGCATACATACGATTTCATTCTCCCGAGTGGTAGATATGTGGCCAGTTTCTAGACCCGGCATGGAGGTTTTCTGATTCCTGTGTGAGGAGCTCTACATATTTGAGAGTCAGCCTTGGATAATGCAGACAAGACTGCAAAGAGAAAACAGGCCCGGGAGGAAATAGATACCAAGGTACGATAAAAATACGATTTCATCTACTAATATACGGAATGAGAGAGGATCTATTGGGTTGCTGATGATTTCGGGCTGCTGTCGCGAGTCAATGTTCTTTATGGGGCGATAACCGACCTTGGCTGACCGGCAGTATTCCTGTCTAATAGTCAACAAAAGCACGTCGGCACCTTGGATATGAGATAGAGTCGGATAATCTGCTCGAATTGACCCTAGTGTGGCTAGGCAGGGAAAATAGAAGACAAACATTGGGCACGGCCGTCTAATAAGGCCACACACTCCTGCATATCGGGATATATCCAAGCGCATACAAAGAAGCGCATAGCTTCCACTCCTCCCCGTCTCGCTTTGGAGGCGGTCACACTACACTGGCTTGTATCAACAAAAATTTCAATTTCGCCCCACATTGAAGATGAATGTTCTACACTTCATCAGAGTCCACAATACCTGGGTAACGGCCAAGGAAGAGCAAGACGGAGATAGGGCAGCAAAGTATGGTGACGAAGATTCATTTTATCAGTATTATGTATAGCTTCCTTGAATGGGAACATTGATGATTTGGCACCTGTCGGTGTATAACATTGTTACATCCTAAGATTCGAGGACAGCGTTATTCGAGGCTAATAAGCTACTGTAGCACTCATTGAGTTGAAAATCGGAAATCACTGATCAAGGGCTTTTGTAGATCTGTGATATGACTAGTATAGGTTTATACTGTAACATATGAAAGACCGCCGCTATATCATTCGATACAGCATTCAGGCTTCTACCAGCTTAAAAGCCAACTTAAAGGAAAAGTCACCAACCTGATTGTTACACGGTTACTGTATGTTTCTGGTTCGTCGTCTTTAGGGCTCGACTAGGCAATCTGATAAGCATTAGCGTCGGGAGTATCCGAAAAACCCGTCATCCCAGGGCTTCCTTCGATCTCCCAAGCTTTGTACGACAAGCAGTTGGCTCTTTCTCTCTGCTCTTTCTCTCTGCTCTTCACTACCCTTTTTGAGGAATATTTGACTAATTATCCAACATCAGAATCTCAAGGTGGAAGCTGTCGCCCAAGAGCCAGGTCACTGCAACAGCGCCCCAAACAACAGTCGTTCAACTCCACCATCGCTCGTTTGGACCTTAAGCGCCGATTGCGTTCTCCTACACCGCCATCATGGCGAGCTCAGCAGCCTCGGGGCTTCTGGGTCGTCAACTAAAACAGATGCAGAGTGACAAAGACATACCTGGTATTAGCTGTGGACTGGTGGAAAACAACGTGCTGGAATGGGAGGTTATGCTTATGATCTCTGACGACTGCAAATACTATGGTGGTACGCAATCGGCTGTACATCAAATAACGTATTGGAGAGCAATTCTGACGAGATTGAAGGAGGATTTTTCCGTGCCCACCTGACGTTTCCCCCTGAATATCCCCACTTACCACCCAAAATGATCTTTCAAACGCCGATCTTCCACCCAAATAGTACGACTCTATGATCTCTCCGATGAATTATTCTGACCCGGCCTTTTTTTAAATAGTCTATCCCAGTGGGGAAGTATGTATAAGCATATTACAGTACATTACCATTGATTCTTCGCAAATCCCCAGACTTACGGCTATCTAGTCCTCCCGAAGACGACAAATACGGCTATGAGTCTGCTGCAGAGCGGTGGTCCCCCGTGCAGACCCCCGAGACGATACTGTTAAGCGTTATCAGCATGCTCAGCAGTCCAAACGATGAGAGCCCTGCCAACGTTGAAGCTGCAAGATTATGGAGGGAAGATTCGAAGGAATTTCGGAAGAGGTGCAGAGCGAATGTAAGGGCGAGTCTCGGCGAGGAATGAATTTGACATGTGTACCAAAGACACAAGAGAGTGCGTTCGTGTAAACTCAGGTCAAAATTAGGGTTTGGAGAAAGGCGCAGTATAAATAGGTTTGAGGGAGTCATCTCACCATAAGGGATTAGGGGGTAGGCATGAAACCAAAGATGATGTTCTAGCAGGTATAAGGTTCCTTTACGACGCCTAAGATACTACGCTGTCCACTGTTCAGGCTCAAAAAGATTCCGAAAACGGGGCGGGTCCAACCTCCTATCGGAGATCTGGATTCGTTCAACCTGAGAATATCGCAAATACTACATCTCGCTCATTAATGCGTCACTGTTCTTGATGGATGATCCCAAAGTTTAACCGCGCAATACCTACGCATCTGGGCCAGTGGCGTGGAAACAGAGCGGTATGTCTAATGAAGCAAATGAAACTGGTTACCAAATTTTGTGTTTGACTTCCTCATCACTGTCCAACACGTCAATCCTGGAAACGAGGTCTAACGACGCCGAGTTAGAATAATGGTCTTGCTAAGGCAAAGGGTGATATAAAGCCAAATATTCGTTGTGCGTGTTTGCTTTTTCTGCGCTGGCTGGCTTCTCACGCTCTTGATCTCCAGCTCATCATATTTTATCTTCAGTCAAATACACGGATCATAGCAGCAAACAGACGTGTCACCATATTGAAGTTGTTTTGATGCTTCCGTAACAATATATAACATTAATTTCTTGAAATTTCTGTTTGCGACCTAGCTATTGGTCTTCTTGCTATATCGTAGTAACGGTCATTTGAAATTCAAAACTATGTATAGACAAATTCCGTTTGGCAACCTGCAACGACGAAATGCGGGAGGTGTCTCTCCGGATCCTGGTGGTGCGCGTGGCCTTCACGCTGAGGATCAGCAACGGGGTCAACGCCGCATCCGGAATCCCCTCGGTCGCCATCGTGACACTCCACATCAACAAGGCCATCAACGCGGGAACAACGAGCGGCAAGGGTCCCCGCACCTGCCCAGGAACGTAGATGATCTGAGGCCCACCTCTGTTGAAGGTACGGTTGGGACCATGCGCTTACGGAGCCGTCTGCAAGACCTGGAGAACGTTCTTGATTTATACGGCAGATTTGAACCCAGGGAACGTGACGGCCACGATGGTGAGCTAACCATCCATTTTTCTGTGGTTACAACTCACCGAGAGAAGACCTGGCCACATTCATGACAAATGTAATCTAATAACATATCATCCTGACATTATAGGGCTTATCAAATGGCACAACCACTTGCACGGCTATCTCCAAGCAATCTACGGGGCCCTTATGAGCATCGAGAATGCTCTACGAATTGTGAAAGACAACAGAACGACCAAAAGGGCAACACAAGAGACAGCGGAAGAGGTCGTCGCCGTCTGGACTAAGTGGCGAAATGGGTCCGAGTTCTCGGCTTTTGAGAAAGAGCAGATGGAGACGTATAGGGCACGTCGCAGCCAAGGTCGAGAACGTTCATTAAAGGATAGGAGGGCGATTTTGGGCTACTACTTTTTGAGCGCCTTGAGAGAGTGTCTGGAAAAGCCAGATAAATGGAGGCAGCCGGCGGATGACGACGTGAGGATTTTCCAGGGAAGGTTGATCGCATGGACGAGTGCGCAAAGAGATAGGTGATGCGCGGGAGGTGGTGGAGGCGAGTTGAAAGCGATCTACTCAAGTCAAATTTTAACTTTTCGTGCACGATTACTGTCAGTGGTTTCTAAATATCTTACCCCATTACGAACTCATCTTCTCTTCTCCTGCAACAATGTCGCGCTTTTTCCAAATATCTAACAAGTATACTACTCTACGTTAGAGAATCCCTCTGTGCGCTTTTTATCATTCCGATAATTCCTCAAAATCGTACATCTCTACTTTGGAAATTCGTACCACCATCGAGAATCTCTCAAGTCAAGGCCTTTTTTGCATTGGACTACGTTCGCTTTCATGTGATTATTAGGTCATCTACTAATAATCACCTACCGACGTGGCTCCCGGCTCATCAACACCTGCCTTCCAATTAAAATTCGGTGGCGAAGTCGGATATAGGAGCAAAGAGCGCCAGCGGGGCACTTTTGCTAAGCAGGAGTCTGGAGAAAAAATTCGTTCTGGTACGTGTTCGCCTCTCCGTTGTACTGAGCTGTCCCGATAGTATTACGAGACATCTTTTAACTTAAGATTCTTCGCCACAAGAGTACAGCGCACGCTCAGTCACTTTCTGTCCACAATACTTCAAAGATTTCACCCATAGTCGCAGGACTTCTCCTAAATCTATGCCAGCACTCGATACCACGTGATTTCTGGGGTGGCTTACCTCGTCATTTTGTTAGTTTCTTCATTCGTTGTCTGCTTCTGCGAATCAGTATTAGTTTGCAAGGAAAGAATGCAGCTGCGAAAGATCTACGGCTATCATCTCCATTACTATGGGAGCTTCTCTGGCTACAAGGAAGAATAGTGCATTCTGAACTCAGTAGTCTTCATTCAACTGTTGTACTCTTGTTCTAACATCTGTCCCTCTTTCTCTCCATCTTTGATAGGGATATTCTTCAATATTCCAGTATTATAGCTCTCTTCAGAAACCGTAATGTGCGAACCTAAACCTTCTGCCCCTTTAACTTCCCACCCTTCGACCTCCACCAACACAGCCAGCAGCAACCAAAACATTATCAGCAACGACCTCAACGCCAACAAACTCCCCTGGTCCAAATCCCTTGCCAGCATCGCAGCCACCGTCCGGCTGCGCAACCGCTTGGCAGAGTTAGAGGGCGTGCTGGATCTATATCTTGCATTTGACCGAGCTTGCGATGGTTCGTTCCAAGACTCTACCCTCCGAATACATATTCACAAAACCACACCCTCCCTGCATGCACAACCTCTCCCATTCCCACCACCCTCCCAATTATCTCACACACATACAATCAAATCAAGCTAACACTCACTCCCCCTCCAGACACCAACACCTGGGAACACGACCGCGTCTCCCACACCGCCGAGATCCACTCCGCGCTGACCCGCCTCCAAGCCGCCCACACCTCCGCGCGCCATCTGCGTGGCTCAAGCAATGGCTTGAGTAGCACTGCCTGGAAATCTATGGACGGCATCGTAGCCGCGGCGGCGGAGACGCGACGGGAGTGGGTGAGGGTTTATTTACCGAGATTGCTGGACGAGAGTAGGGAATGGAGGCGAGCGGCGATGCGGCGGGAGCTGGTGGGGAGGTTGAAAGTGGGGTTTGAGGAGGCGGGTGGGTGGAGAGGGGATGTGGATGTGGAGGGGAAGGAGACGAGGGAGATGAGGGAGGGGGAGGTTGATGTGTGTTAATCCTTTTTTGCACTTTAGGACAAAGCTTTTATCTGACATCTGACACACATCAAAAGGTGTGCTTGAACAATTTATAGCCTACCGATAGATTCCAGAAGTAGGAAAACTCAACCAACTTCTCCGGTTTGTTTTTTAACCGGAGTCGGTTATATTATGAAAAGATTAAACAGCACAGCGCGAGACCCGACTCATTCTGAATCGAAACATCTAGGCTGTATCATTCTAATACATCAAACTCCCTTACACCTTTTCTTGTCACCCTTGCGCCTCTAACCCCACTAAAATAAGGCGGAGAAATCTTTCTAGGATTTTCTGTAGAAACTAGTCGCGGTAGAGGCGGAGAGGGTGTTTAGGGAGGCGTGCAGTTGGCAGATGGAAAGGGGTAGGGAAGGCTGGATGTGTAAAAAGGGGAGATGAGAGGTTGCGGGATGGGGATGGGGGTTACCGAGTTGATCGCGTTCTCAGATTGCTTTTGCCCGAATTTTTCCTGTCGCAGAGAGCTTTTGTATTGATGATTCGACTGTTTTCAAGAAAGAAAACAATGCCTCCGTTTGTCTATTTGAATAAGTGGCTCAATAGGGGGAAACGGTTGTTTTTTTTCTTCTTCTTCATTTTAACGTGCTTATGCAGCCAATGAAGGCTATGAAGCACAGCATACTATCTACGTATATAGATACACATAGAGTCGTACCGACGATTTATGTAGTATGGAAAAGCTCTCTGCGTGAAACAGGCTCTTAGAGCTAAAAAACCACACTGTTGTTTATGCTAGTAGTCGCTGTAAATCTGAATCCACTTTCCATATCCAGTCAGATGAGCTCAAGGAAATCCTGCTGCAAGCCGTCAACTCAAAATCCTAGACGGTATATCGCGTAGAACAGTTGTACATTGTGCAATCACACCGATGAAATGGGCGACGAAGTGCTATGCCCGAGGTTGCGAGCTGGCTGTGCGAGTAACAGATTTCCGTTATCGTAGATCTATGTATGTGGAAGCTGGCAACTTCGACGTGAGCTTCCGTTCGCTATTTGGCCACATGATCACCTAGCCATGTGGACTTATTGTTTGTGAGCATCGCGACGCGATGCTCGGTCTCAATCGACGTGTCGATTTGTCTGTTTGGTAACCTCTAGGCTCTTCTGTGACTAGACAGAAGGTTCGTAGCCAGCACCGAGTACAGGTGGGTTCCATCGCTGGCCGGGAAACGGTTGTTCTTCCCCCTGACATCCTGCAATTCCACTTGGTAGTTGAAGAAAAAGCCTATTAAAAATAATAATAACAAGAAGAACGATTCATTAGAAGATGAGAGCGAAGCTGCTGCAGACTGAGTGCCTTTTATTATTATTATTATTATTATAGTTAAAGTCCACAATTTTGGGACATACCAAGAGCCAACGATGCGGACAAATTAAAACCTAATCAAACCCGAACATCAGATTCCCCTGTATTCATCACCTGCTGCATCAACCCCTTCCTCATCTCCGCCAGCTCCGCCGTCGCCACATGCTGCCAGTCCTTACGAAACACACTCAGGTACCTCTCGATTCTCATCCTCACAGCCCCTCTCTCCTGTCCCAGCGCTAGGGATTGAGTTGGCTCTTTCTTCACCTCCACGTTTACATTTACTAGCTCTCGTGCTAACTGCGCCAAAAACCCAACATCGGCGTTCCGCTCCTTTAGTTTCAGGACTTCGATCACAAGGTATACGACGGTAATTTGGTCAAGGAAAATGATGTGGAAGTAGGACCAGAGGGGGGGGTTGTCTGGGAATGCTGGTTAGGTTGGTTTATTTGGAGGGGGTTGTGGACGCAGGGGTAATGTGATGAGCGGTTAGAGTGAGAGGGCTGGACTTACCGGGGCAGATGTCGTCGAATTCGTTGTAAAGGGTTAACGCTGAGTGCAAATCGTGCAGGCGGCTGTAAAGTTGACTGGTGTGACCCTAGATGGCAATGGTGTTTTTATTTGAAGTGTCGTTGGTAGCTTCATCTGAACTGTCATTGGTATCTTCATTTGAGATGTCGGTATCTGTATTTGAAATGTCGTTGGTATCCTCATTTAGACTGTTATGTTTATCTTCATTTGGCATGCCCTTGGTATCTGTATTTGAAGTGTCGTTGATATCAACAGCGTTGCGGCTGCTGTCAATGAATTTACTACTGTCAATAATTTCCTCGAAGGAAAAGCACGGGTTAACCTGTTGAGGAGGACCACAGTCCGAACGCTGTGCACCGTGGTCGTCAGCAGACTCTGAAGTATGATTTCTCTGCATGCTGCCCTTTTTGAGTGAACTTCGATGGAAAATCAAGGTTAACTTATGAAAACCTAAGTAATCCCAGAATATGTGACTCATGTATAATGGCCTCTTCTACTGGTTGGGAAACACCAGATTTATAGGTTCTATCTTGTCGGACTGCTGATTATCTGGTGCGTTGAATTGGATGTTTGTGACTGTGACGATGTAGCCAGCGAGGATGGATCATATTTGCTGAACAACGATGATTTTTGATAAAATCCATAATTGGCAAGCGCTCTGCTGGACTAGTATTTTTCTACTTCGTCTTCGATACTGGCGGCCTTGAAAGGCGCATGTTGACACTGGGAAGCCACGTAGCTGCGGTCATTGCTGATTGTCAAATATACCACTGTCCTCTCTGCTGGCTACTGGCAACTCATTCGAATTCTTCATTTAAGTCACTTCACCCAAACGTTGAATCCTTATTACTACCATCGTTTTCATTGCCATCGCTAAAAAGATCATCCCAAAAGTCTACGTACCTGGTTGTCCCTAAGATCCACGATGGACCTTCACCCATTTAATATTCCTCCTTTTGACCAATCCACGTTCAGATTTTCCCTCCCTTCAAGCATCCTACCCAGCATCACAGCTGTCATCCGTCTACGCAATCGCTTGACAGAGCTAGACAATGTGCTGGATCTGTATAGAGAGTTTGATAGAAGTTGTGAGGGTGAGTTTTTGAGGATGCTAATGACGCGGTTACTTGGAAATAACTCCCAGTGCATTTCGGCCAGCAAATAGTCTGACTGACTGACCTGATGTTGGCTGCTAGATATTAGAATATGGGAAGACAACTGCGAGTCTCATCTTGATGAAATCTATCGGGCCATTAACCGCCTGAAAGAAGCGGACGACCTCGCACGAAGCCTATATGAGATAAGGGATTTGACTTCTGGTCTACCGTGGTGGAGTACACTCAAGATCGTGGGGAAAGCGATTGAGATTCAGACGCAGTGGCTGAACGGTCCTGCTTTGAAGTTGTATGAGGGACATGGGGAGATGAGGAAGGATTTGGTGGGGCGAGAGCTGGTAGAGAAGTTGAAGACGGAGTTTGAAATTGCTGGGAACTGGAAGCCTCTTATGAAGGAAGGCGTCGAACGAATGATAAGAGAAATGGCGGAGTATGCCAGGGACAAGAGAAAAGTTCTGTAGTAGCCGTTAGTAGCAGCGAAAGGTAGATGCTCAGGGTTGTTGAATACCTAGATTGCTGAACATCGAAAAACACAAAGATGCAGTTGACAGATTGACTGTCATAGGGAAGGATTCACAAATTACGACTACATACCTCTGATGACCAACGATCAGTCCCTTTTTCCTCTTTTCTTGGACCATGTCTCTCAAGCCGCATAGAGCCATCTTCCTTACTGTCAGAGCTCCTACCAACCACCATCGACATATTGGTAATGAGATCCCGCCGTAGCTGCCAATGCTTAGCAAGGGTTGTCTACATGATTTGTTAACTAAGAGATCCAACGCATCCGATCCAGCCTAGTTTAACGTAACGAAAAGGCGGACACCTACCAAAAATTTCGTTTTCACACAAACGTGCAAATTATGGCACTCCTGGAATCCACGTCAGCAATTCGTTCAGTCTCACCTCGTTAGCCCGAGAGCCGTATCGTCACTGATCATGAACACCTCGTTTGCTCCCCGTTCGCTGGCTCCATAGCCCAACCCACAAACACCACCCTCATCACGCAACCATCTCACCATAAGATCGCATAGATCATTCATAAATAGCCCTGTTCCTTCTCGTCCAGCCTCTTCACCACATCTCACTTTCACTCAAGATCTCCACTTACACTTCCTTAATCACCACCCTCAATTCCTGCTGGCAAGCATGGACTCTCGCGAAACATTTTCCCCAACCCATCCTCGGACGCCACCTGTTCATCCCTACCCTTACGCCTTCCCTACATCCTCCTTTCGCGACGGCCCATCTCCATCGCAATCTAAAGTTCCTTCTCCTTTGCCTCAATCAGAGAGCCCCATAACTCAACCAAACTTATCTTTGCCAATATTGCCTACAACACCCCTTAACCGCCCCCGACTTGGTTCTCCATCGCAAGACGACGGCAATGTTGTAGTGGCCAAGCCGCAAAGTGAGCCTGAGACTCGTACTGAAGGTCCTAGTCGACCAAAGATGCCTCCAAGACCACCAAATATTAGAGTTCCACAGTGGAATTATTCTTGTCGTGCTGTTAAGGGTGATAATCAGGTGAAGGTTCCGAAATGTAAGCCTGAGAATTGCATGAAAAGTTCAAGGCATCCATCGAGTCGGCGTGATTCGCTGGTTGCTAATGTCGAGGATTGGTTAGCTGGTGTTGCTGCGGCAAGGGTTGGTGTGGAAGGGAGGAATGGGGGAGCACCTAAGCCCAACGGTATTCCTCCTCCGCGACCTCCGCGACCTTCGACTCCGCCTTCTCCATCTCCTGCGCCTCGTCCGCGCCCACGTCTACGTCCTCCACCTGCTCCACCTGCGGTAAACGCTACGAAGGAGGCAGATCCGGGGCCGAGGATGAATCCGATGCAAGGAGTCTCCAGCGACGTCACAGCTAGACAGAGGGGCGAAGGCAATAGCAGCTCTGAGAGTGATGATGAGAATATAAATACTCTGACCACCACAGAAAATCCTGCTTCACTGGTGCGAGGAATACATGAGAGCGACACGCGTCTGATTGAATCCTTAACAGAATTGCAAAAGACATTAGCCAGCTACAAAAGATTTCGGGATAATACTAAAGGTACGAATTTCATCTGCTCTGGAGTTTGACTCTTGCACCGCTTATCGCGAAAGCTTCTAACATCAGAAAAGACACGTCCTCCGTACAGTCTCCAAATTTTTATGCGAGGAGAATCATGGAGGACCTTAGAAACGTCGAGATGGCTTCCAACCAGGCGTGGCGTTTCCGTCTAGAATCCTCGCAGAGCGTGTCAGGCCAACTGGAGAGAGCAGCAGAGAATCTTGCAGCTACCGGACGGCAAGTCTTGGAGCTTCCACTGCAAAAGATGGAGACGGAACTAGACAGAATGAACATAAACCTCAAAAACCTGATGGATTTGTTACTGGAATCTACGCACGCAATAGTGGAAAAGGCCAAGAAAGAGCTCGAAGATGATCATGGAAAAGAGTCACTCCACGAGCAGCTACAGGACGACTTCAAGTCTCGTCCTCGTGGGGGCGGCAATGATGATGAAAGCTGAACGGAATTCTCGACCGTAGGAACCGAGACGACCTCCCCGGGTCTAACAGAAGCAGGCTCCATGACCATGATCCGCTTGCGAGACGCTTTGAACACTTTGCTAAGTATGCTGCAATTATACGAGGACTTCAAGGCCAATTGTGAGCTTCAAGACTTTGTTCTTCTTCGCATTATTCTTAGCTAGAAGTCTGCCAATCTTCTTAATTCGACTTTTTGAGTGTTGAGACTGGAACTCTGTTGCGCAACGGCTTTGCACATGTTGAAAGTCCTTGCTGCGAGAAACGCAATGAATAGGGTACTGAAGTGTAACAGACGTGCTTAGCGACACGAAGACTATCATGATCCATTTTGACTTCTGGGAAGAGATCGAAGCATTACTGGAAACGGTAGAGGAGCTTCATCGAAATTGGTGCAACGAATGCGGAGAACCAAAACCGGAAACAGGAGGACAAAGGACATGGATAACATCAGGCGTTGTTGGAAGTGTTGGGAGAATTTGGGAACAGTGCATGATAGAATTGCCGACAGCTTGCGACGACAACGAACAAGAGTCATTATACGTGATCGAAGCGACTGAAACTGTAAAGAGATATCTTGAGGGCACGCTCAAAATAACCGAAGAGGATATTGAACTAGAATTAAAGGAAATACAAGAAACTTTAAGAATAAGATGGCGTTGGTTTTACAAAACACATAAGGAGGTTTCGGACGATGAAAAGAGGGAACAGAAAGACGCTATGCCTAGAATTCGCGGAGGAGGTCATGGAAACGATCATATCGACATCGAAGGCATCAAAGTTCGGGATGATGACGATCCAGAAAATAGTGAATTCTCACTTTCGAAGCCCAGTTTCCTTCCACCACAGTCGCAACCGAACCTTGAATCAAAAATCGGTAGGGCAAAGCTTTCGTGGCCAAGCAGTCAACTCCATATCCCGGGCTCCAGCGATAAATTCCCAAATCTGGCGAGCTTGGCAACGCACAGAGCAAATCTGAGAGTACAGGACCCATCTTAACCGAAACGTTGGAATTGAACGTGCTTGAGGTAACCGAACGATTCCACAACGACTTGTATACGATACAACACCTCGTATGGTTTTATGTCGAATATCTACGGCAGTCAACAAGTGAGTGTTTCACATGCTTGGCTGCTGTCTCTGCCTTCTTTCGCTTCAACTTAGACGCTTTTCGCGTTTGATCCCACAATTCGCCTTGTTCAGAGTCAAAGGTCTATTTACGCATAGCTTCTTTAAAAACCCCAATCTAAATTTCTCAATTTCTTGAAACCCCAGACATGGCAGAAGAACGTTTCCGTCGTGCATTCTCCAGCAGGATTAGTCAAGCAGCCAGGACGGTAAGCCAGTATGCAAAGGAGCCGTTCATTTCAAAAGAGAATGGCGAAATAATGGCGATCAGGTCAGACGATGTCAAGAACGCCGCCAGAGCTGTTGCACAAATCTGAGAGACATGGACAATGAGTTTAAACCCAATGCTTGATTTTTGGACGGCCCGTTGTACTAAAGTCAAGCCACAAGAGGTTGTTGAACAGTATCCAGAATCCGAGAAGCGGATCTAGAAGCTGTTGAATTGATTAGCCGCGGAGTTCATTGGAACTCTCCGGCGGTTGGTTCGAAAAGTCTGCTGTGGAATCAATAGATTGTGGAGAGTAATGAGAGCGCGGTGGGACAAGATAGGGAGAATGAGCAAGCAAGATTTGGAGGCTAACGGGTATCTATAAGTAGATATACATACTAGATGCGAGCAATTCCGTGACTGCGAAAAGTAACTCTCGCAGCATGGTGAGGATAGCCTGTGAGAATATGCGTGTCTGATAACTTTCAATACTAAGTATGTCTTCACTTCCCTACATTCGTATATCGAAGATAGCTGCATCGGATCTCGTCAGCTTTTAAGCCTTTACTTGAGCGACCGAAGCAGCAACTCACGGTTTGACCTCCCTCACCTCCCCAAATTTCTTCTTCGCATTTTCCGTCGAGACAGTCGGTGGCACAATCACGTCATCTCCCATAACCCAGTCAATTGGCGTTGTCACGCCCTTCTTATCCCCCGTCTGTAAACTGTCCACCACTCTTAACACCTCCCTGGTATTTCTCCCCGTGCTGGCTGGGTACATCATTGTTAATCTGATCTTCTTATTCGGGTCAATAACAAACACGCTACGGATTGTAAAAGCTATGCCTTTCTGGTCGACATTGGTCAGGTCTTGGGAGTCAACCATATCATACTTCCAGGCTATTTCACGAGAGGCGTCGGCAATAATGGGGAAAGTGAGCGTTGTGGAGGCGACTTCGTTGATATCGGAGATCCAGGCATCGTGCGAGGAGAGGTCGTTGGCGGACTTTGAAGAGAGCAAGGGGGTTAGTAGGTGGAACTGTTTTTAAGACTTGATGGAGGGCGGTTGACATACCAAGCCTATAAGCTTCACATCTCTCTTATCAAACTCCGGTTTCAGCTTCGCAAAAGCTCCCAGTTCGGTAGTGCCTATCGAAAGCCGTCGATTAGACTCTTCATGCGAGCGACATGGACTCCACAGTCAATTTTCACACTCACAAACAGGCGTAAAATCCGCAGGATGTGAGAAAAGAATCGCCCATTTGTCGCCGATCCATTGATGGAAATCAATATCGCCTTGGGTAGTCTTGGCCTTGAAATTCGGAGCTACAGTACCCAGCCGAAGCCGTGGTTGTTCTCCGGTAGCAGGCGTTGCGAATGTTCGATGGAGGAGCGTGGGGTTGTGCTGGACACATTGGCGTCGGATGGGATGGTTCAAAGCTGTAAGTGGGCGTGAAGCTGCGCGAGAGAACAAGAATGCCATTATGAATGAGATGTGATATTCGTACGCGGCTTATGGTACACAATTGAGCTTTGTGAAGAAAGGATTTCTGTTGTTCTAAGATCTTTTCCTGGAGAGTAGTTCTTAGGACAAAATATTGGCACCATCCCGCCGTTGCATTATCTTATCTTACTCTATCTCTTGTAAGAAAAGCTTCACGTGATAAATTAGGGTTTCGACCTAAACCTTTCATCTCTGAGGTGCTTCTCTATTTTAGTATTTCAAGTACTGTGCCACTTTTTCTATAAAAAAAGAATGAAAACATTGCCACTGATCCGCTTCGATACTAGCTGACTATGACTCATTGTTCTGCCAACCGTATGTAAGGTATGTAGTATCCCACCGTCTTCCGCCCCAGTTTTTACTACGTACCCGATCTACCTTACTCAGGACGTTTTCTTAGGAGAAAACTCGCTATTCCCTGCATCACCAAAACCCGTCCTGGATTTGGAGATCCATCTGTCAAAGCGACCATAGTTTGAGTATGCGCATCGTAAATCGACGACCCAGCGTGTCTGCCCTTGCGGGTACCGCCAGGAGCTATGGAGACCCGCTATCTAATTCGAGGGCCAGACGCTCGTGCTCATAACCTTTGATGTGACAGTCAGAGCTACAGTAAATGCATTGATGATTCGACAGTTTTTAAGAAATGAATAAATGCCTTCGTTTGTCTATTTAAATGGGTGGCTCAATGGGGGAAACGATTGTTTCCCCCCTGACATCCTGCAATTCCACTTGGTAGTTGTAGAAAAAGCCCAAAAAAAACAGAATAATTTGTTAGAAGATAAGAGCGAAGCTGCTACAGACTGAGTGCCTTTTTTTTTTTTTTATTCTAGTAATTTACCTTGAAGTGTTGAGGAAGCCGCTTTCATCACCCCCGGTTACTCTAGTGGCTTGACAGTGCAATTCGATCTTTTCTTCTTCTACTCCGTACACATCAGAACAACTTTCAAGCATTGATATCATGAATGCACAACCTCAACCACGTCAGCCACGTCAGCCAGAGTTCACAGAGCTAGCACAATGCTTCGAACATGCTGCTCGTCAAATATCACAGTTCCCAAACATACCAGCGTTCAACCAAGGCGATATCATCATTACCCAATTACAGAACATCACTCAAGCTATTGGCGACCTTCGAAATGAAATGGGAGCACGATTCGATGCAAGGTAAGAGTGCTATATCTTTTCGATACCATTATTTACTTACAACTATTCAGTGAGGCGAATGCTCTTGCACGACTCCATAATTCCGCTATCAATCGTCTCGACATACCTCTTTATTCAATAAAAGATCGAACGAAATAACCCTGTCGATGAATTTTCAGAGAATGATAGAGCGTTAGCGCAGCTTTCCGGTAAGTAATATTCTTCTACTCCTCATATATTTTGTTCTAATTTGTAGCAGGAAATGAGCTTATTACGCTCCTTCAAGCGTTTGGACAAGCTACTGATGGCAATGTCATTGCAAAGCGACAACGCTTTAGACGATTTATCGGGATCGTAACGGAAATCTGAAGGGTTATGGTGGGAAGGACTGTGGCGAGATCAAACCGAAAGCTCACGTCGAAGTGGCCAGCCTTCACAATTTCGAGTTGTCTATGTGACCACCTGGTCATATAGACAGTTCACAATAACGCGGAGCCCGTGATCTGTTACTCGCACGACCAGCTCGCAACCTCGGGCATAGCTCTTCGTCGCCCATTTTATCGATGTGATTGCACAATGTACAACTGGTCTACGGGATGTACTGTCTAGGATTTTGAGTCGGCTGCTTGCAGCAGAATTTCCTTGAGCCCATCTGACTGGGTATGGAAAGTGGATTCAGGTTACAGCGACTACTAGAGTAAACAACAGTGTGGTTTTTTAGCTCTAAGAAGCCTGTTTCACGCAGAGAGCTTTTTCATACTACATACATCGTCAGTACGACTCTATGTGTATCTATATACGTAGATAGTATGCCGTGCTTCATAGCCTTCACGTTAAAATGAAGAGAAAAAAAGAAAGAAAAAACTACGTACTCGATCTACCTTACCTTAGCAGACCAAGGGTAGTAGGTTTTAACGGTTTAAGATCAATCCACTAACATGAACAGTTGACCTCGTAGTATTACCGTTTGATTACGAATTTAAGCGTTTTTCTACGGTTTATTCACAGTTCTTTTGACTGCTTGACGTTTTCCACTGCTGGGTCGATCTCAAACCGTAAAAAGCTTTGGTGTTAGTCCGCTAAGGTACTCAGGACGTTTTCTTAGTAGAAAACTCGCTATTGCCTGCATCACCAAAACCCGTCCTGAATATGGAGATCCATCTGCCAAAGCGACCATAGTCTGAGTATGCGCATCGTAAATCGACCCAGCATGTCTGCCCTCGCGGGTGCCGCGAGGAGCTGTGGAGACCGTATTGTAGGAATCTTGCAGGATGACTCGCTATCTAATTCGAGGGCTAGACGCTCGTGCTCATAACCTTTGATGTGACAGTCAGAGCTACAGTAAATGCAGCTGGAATGATTGCGGCCAATACGAGTAGGGTTGTCTCAGGCCATGACTGGCTAGCAGCCTGCCGTAACTCCTTTCTGCCGATCCACTGAACAATTAATGGCGCCCTGATATATGTCTAGAGGGGGATGCTCGTACTATTCGGAGGGAGTTGGAATGCGGATTCTGACGTTGCTGTCCTGATCAAGCGTAGGGTGGTAGGTGAGATCGAAAAACTTGTTGGCGAGACGCACGAGGTACGGTAGTTGCGTCGGATGACGACGATCGAATAGAATAACACCTTTGGCGATTGTAACATGATCGATCCATTTATCCGCAGCTCAACATATAATCCCATTACCCTCCACCTCCTCCCTCTTAACCCCCACACCCCCCTCCGTCTTCCTCCTCCTTTCATTCCTCTTCCTTCTCTTCTCCTCCCTCAACTTCTCCTCCTCCTCCCCCCTCTTCACCAATCTCTCCCCCAAATCCACAACCGTATCCGCCCCTATCTTCTCTTCCTCCCTCCTTCTAATCAGGTGAGCCAGCCTCTCCCTCACTTCCTCCAAAGTCGCTCTCCTAACTTCGCCACTCTGGCCCGTATTCATCATATGCTGCCTCGAATTCAAATGATCTACGAATTGCAGGTTATCCTTAAACGTCAAGTCGCAATCAGCACAGTAGAATCCCGCTCCCCGTCCTCTCTTTCCCGTGGCGGCACCAGCGGGCACGAGAGAGGTTTTGCCGACATGTGCGCTGACATCAAGGCGGTTGGTGCGAGATTCGGTTTCTTTGGCATCAGGAGGAGTGGAGGCGCGGGGAAAGTATTTGCGGCCTTGCGATTTGGCTTCAGCGCGAGCAGCGCCTTCTTCCTTGTATTTTTGCTCCCTGGCTTCGGCTTTGGCGGCATATTCATTACGATCCCAGGTTTTGCGGAAGGAAGTGTCGTTTGCGGAGGCTTTGGGAGGGGCGGACATGGTTCGGTGGGCTTATCGTTAGGGCGTTGTTCGGGTCGAAGGAAGGGGTTTGTATATCTCAGCGATACACATAGTGCGTAGAAGCGATGGAGAGCCTTTGTTGTGTTCCTGATGTTTTGGTCGTTAAGCACGGCGTTACTTTACAAAACAGATAGCGTCAGCTTCAGCCCTACCATAAGGCTCGGCGAAGGAGTCAAAAGGCGCCTGAATGTGAAAGCACCGGGTATAAGTGAGGGTGTTTGAGAAGGGTCTGTTATACATTGGCTGTTTGCTCTTCAATTCATATACGTATTCTCATCGAACGCCACTCTATCTTCCCTTTCCACGGACAGCGATTCTCCCTCAATCGTTGATCTAACCACTCCGGGTCATCGTCCCATTCCCACTACTCATCATCTCACTTCCACCACTCATACTAGGATTTCCTCCGCCCATTTCATCCCTCCTCACCAGCGCCAGCAACGAGAAATGTCCTCCAACCACAGGCCGGGCATTGAAGTAGATCGGCCCAGGACTCGCCGGATAACTCCCTGTGTCGATGGTCTCATGCAAGTCTGTAAACGGCCTATCCGTACTCGTGCTATTCAGCCAGTACGCAAGAGCATTCACAAATAGGCGTCTAGTGCTAGGAGAGCAAGTAGCGGCGGTCCACATTTCCCAGTCAGATTTGGTGTAGGAGTGGCGATTATCGAGAGGAACACCGAAGAGTTGGGAGACGGTGGGGTACCAGGCGGATTGCATGGAGTAAAGGGATTGAGGGATGAAGTTTAGGCCGAGCAAGACGTCCGGGTAGGTGTTGTAGAGGAGGCCATAGGAGGAACGCCATTGGTAGGATAGGAGCGTATGCTTCTCTGTGGGGTCAATGGCCAGGGATCTCCACTCAGAGTAGTAAGATTGAGCGGTTTGGGAATAGTTAGACGAAGAGGCAGAGTCGGAGGCGATGGTTGCGACGGACTCCATGCAGCGCAGGCCAACGATGCCTTTGATTGCGAGATTTGTTTGGTTGACAAGTTGGCCGGCGAAGTCGTCAGTAGAAAGTTGGAGACCGGGTAGGAGAGAGTATTGGCGGAGGTATTCGGCAAACTGTTGGAGCTTGGGGTAGTGTTGATTGATGAAGGCGGAGTTGTTCGAGAACCTGGGGTATAGTTAGCATATGGCGCTTCCTATTCCTGGAGATGGCGGTATCTCTTCTGCCAAAATGGAAGCAAATTCGAGTGGGAAAGCTACGAATCGAAGTGCAACTTACTTGTAGTATGCGTAAGTCATGATGATCATGTTGCCGCTCTCTTCCACAGGCATATACTCGTCATTGCCTTCCACATGGCCAGTAGCGTTGGGGAAATGACTGCCGAGGTCATGCATGCAGTAGCCGTTGGGATAGAATCCCCCTTCTTGGTTCTGGAACAAAGGCTCAAGGTTGTATCTCAGTAGCTCAGGATTGGCATAGAGGAAGAATGGCATCGCGGGGTACATGACGTCCACGGTGTTAACATTTCCATCTGAGGAAATTTCTTTTTGGAACATCAGAGGCTCAGAAGTATTGGTGCTCATATTCGAGGACCCGCCTGAAGGGCGTTCAGTCAAGACGTAAGCTCCCATGATTTGACGGGTTGAAAGCGCTACAATCGAATAGTATGACTCGGCTTCGCTGACGTCAGGAATGGCAACTCCACTAAAGTTATCAGGATTGAGGAATCCATAAGAGTTCGTCGGGTCAAAGATGTACTGCTCAGAGTATTGAGATGTTCCGTTGTGGTATCCTGCCATGCCGTTGGCATATGAAGGAGGCGCACTGGGAGTACTATTGCTGTAGACAATGGCGTTGTTCGAGTTGTAGTATGTATCAA
>JAABUW010000910.1_pt1 | contig 53907 bp, 40 predicted proteins | sample 5560081 | NCBI WGS metagenome assembly JAABUW01 (sample SAMN10711882, study PRJNA513363) | rock metagenome | isolation source: Antarctica rocks | place: Antarctica: Victoria Land, Knobhead sud | reverse complement strand
GGGCGGTGGCTCCGATGAGGAGATCGGGAAAGTGGATGGGATTGCCCTTCGCGGTTTGCTCGCCATCTATGTCTGCCAGCGATTTCGGCTATCTCCTGCGTATAGGCGTAGACCTGCAGTTCCGCGACGATGGCGGCGAGAAAGTTCCTACGCCTTTGTCGGCGCACGTCGGAATCTCCTCGATAGAGGCCATGAACTAACTCCGTATAGCCGATTGCAGACAGGGCAACCCGCTGCTCTCCTGCGAGCGATGCCATGTCGTACAGAAAAGCGGATGCAGTGACGCCTGTCCGTTCGGCTTTAATGACGGCGCTGGTATCGAGGATTATGCCCACGGATCGGTGCGCTGCTCCATGCGGTGCAAACGCATTCCGTCCTCTACGTCGTCAGCGAAGCCATCGTCCAAGCCGGCCTCTTCAGCGTGCCTCCTGATCGACGCGAGAACATCGGTCAGCTTGCGTGGCTGGTCGTTGCTCGTCCAAGTGAGAGCATAGGTCTCCGATCCGCTGTCTATGCGAATCTCTTCTCCGGCGCGTACTTTTGCGAGAAGGCTGGGAAGGTCGCGGGCGGCTTCGGCTTCCGAGATGTGGATGACGGCCATGGGGCGATGATAGTCCGGGTGGAGGCGATTTCTAGGATTGTTTGAGCGATGCATTCCATGCTGCGAGGGCTCGGGGGGCAAGAGCCGTACCGGACCCGCCTGATTCAGCGGCTATACAGAAAAATTTTGTCGGCCACTATATCCGCTCTAGCAACGGGGTTTTAGGCTCTGCCGGAAGAGTCAGTCCCTCTGCAGCCGAACTATAGAAGCGAGCAAGCCGCAAGGTTCCAAAGAACAAAGCGACGGCCATCAACTGTGCAGCAATGTTGCCGAGATGACGAGGGCCGAGGATAATGCTACGAACGAGAACCGTCCCAAGGAGAAAGGCGAGAAGCAAGAAGTACCCGCACAAGAGCTTGAAGAGAGACCATTCAACTTTGTGCCGCCATGTTAGAGAACTAGGCCACCTTACGTTCAGCAATGTTCGATTTGCAGAGATCAGGTCGTTCGTTCTCTGAGACCAAGATAAGCGTTCTAACTACTTATCGGCATGGGACCGTATTCGTTGGACTGCTGCAAAAGCTCTACGTCTTGCCTCTTCCTGCTCTCGGCTGTCTGCTGTCGCTGTTAGTTCCAGTTTCAAGGCTTGATCCCAAAACGCAATCTGCTTGGTAGCCAAATCTACGATGCCTAAGCGTTTTGCTTGTGGCCGAATGTTTGCCCAATAGAATGCCGCTACCGCTGCTCCTACAGTTAGAGCGCTGAGAACAAGCTGGACGATAGGACCCAGGGCAGACCAAATTTTAGATAAAAACACGCCTTAATAATATGGGGGGGTGAGGTCGCCAGCTCGCCTCCGAACTTTCGGTTCAGGTTTGTTTAAGCCACTGGCACCAGGCTTCGAGGGCGCGGGTGCATTGGAGGCGGTGGCGTTCTTTTTTATCGCGGATCTTTTTGCGGAGGTCTTCTTCTAGGGGTGGGAGGAGGTCGAAAGGTGATGTTGGCGGGTTGGAATTTCCTGGGGTCGGCGTGGGTGATGTAGTGGGTGAGGGAGCCGTTGGCGGAGGCGCGGGGGGCGGCGATTGGGATGCGGCCCTGGGCCAGGGCGGCCGCGTAACGTCCGGCGAGGAGGCCGGAGGCGATGGATTCGGTGTAGCCCTCGACGCCGGAGAGCAGGGTAAGGGATAGGAGGGAGGGCGGCTTGAGGCGCATCTGGAGTCTCTATTCGGAAGCACGTTCATGATGGCATGCTGAACCTGCTGTGCGGGTTCGGTGTTCCAGGTGGCGAACAAGAGGCGGGTGCAGAATGCTTTGACCGGATGCTGCTTGATAGCAGTCCGGGATAAAGGGCCCTGCGACCTCCCTGGCGCCGATCCGGCCCTGAGGGGACCGGTCACTACTGATCTGGTGGCCCGGGCAGGAGTCCAACCTGCGACCTTCGCGTTAGGAGTGCGCTGCTCTATGCAACTGAGCTACCGGGCCTTGTCATAAAGTGTAACTGGTAAACTCAGGCAGGAAACTTTATGCCTCGGATCGATCGTCGACGTGCGGTAACGGTGAATGTAGGTGGGGTGAGGGTGGGTTCGGATGCACCGGTGGTGGTGCAGTCGATGACCAATACGGACACGGCGGACATCGAGAGTACGGTGCAGCAGGTGGCGGCACTGGCGCGGTCCGGATCCGAGATGGTGCGGATTACCGTGAATAACGACGATGCCGCAAAGGCGGTGCCGTACATCGTCGATGGGATCGCGGCCAAGGGCTGGACGACGCCGATCATCGGGGACTTCCATTACAACGGGCACCTGCTGCTGCGGAAGTATCCGGAGTGTGCGCGAGCGCTGGCGAAGTACCGGATCAATCCGGGGAATGTATCGATTGGGCGGAAGGATGACGACAACTTCCGAACGATGGTGGAGTGCGCGGTCGATAACCAGAAGCCGGTCAGGATTGGAGTGAACTGGGGATCTCTCGACCAGGCGCTGCTGACGAAGATGATGGATGAGAACTCGCGGTTGCCGGAGCCGATGGATGCACGCGACGTGATGATGGAGGCGATGGTGGTGTCGGCTCTGGATAATGCGGCGGCGGCGGAGCGGTATGGGCTCAGGCGAGACCAGATTGTGTTGAGCGCGAAGGTCTCGGGCGTGCGGGATCTGATCGATGTGTACACGGAGCTGGCGCGGAGGTGCGACTATGCGCTGCATCTCGGTCTGACCGAGGCGGGGATGGGGATGAAGGGGATCGTGGCATCGACGGCGGGTCTGAGTCCGCTGCTGCTGCGGGGGATCGGGGATACGATCCGGGTGAGCCTGACGCCGGCGCCAGGCGGGGACAGGTCTGAGGAGGTTCGGTGCGGGCAGCAGATCCTGCAGTCGCTTGGGATCCGGAGCTTTATGCCGCAGGTGACGAGCTGCCCGGGATGCGGGCGGACGACGTCGACTTACTTTCAGGAGCTGGCAGAGCGGATCCAGAGCTATCTGGTGGAGCAGATGCCGGAGTGGAAGAAGCAGTATGCCGGGGTGGAGGAGTTGCAGCTGGCAGTGATGGGGTGCATCGTGAACGGGCCGGGCGAATCGAAGCATGCGAATATCGGGATCTCGCTGCCGGGGACGTTTGAGGAGCCGAAGGCGCCGGTGTACGTCGATGGAAAGCTGTTTACGACACTGAAGGGCGACCGGATCGTTGAAGAGTTTCAGGTGATCCTGGACGAGTACGTGGAGAAGCGCTATGGGCGGGTGCTGGTGGAGGTCTAACTTCCTGACGAATTCCCTTTGAGTCCAGATCAAACTCGGGACGGTTCCGAGGGACAGGCAGACTGCTGGGTGGCGTGCCTGGTCACCAGCGTGGAGTGGTGTGTTTGCGCAGATCGGCGAGGGGGTAGAAGGTGCCTCGCCAGATCACGCCTCCCTGACGGAGGGTGATGACCATGGATCGAAGCAGCGAGTAGGTCAGAAGGACTGCGGCGAACGGGAAGAGCCAGAAGCTTGAGAGTGAGTTTCCGCTGACGCGATAGACGAGCCGGTACATGGACGCAATGGCGACGATGGCGAGGAGGCCGGGAAGGCGGGTGGCCGGGAAGGCGAGAGCGACGACGGGGCCGACGCCAAAGAGCAGGATCGAGCAGCAGGCGGCGAGCAGAAGAGAGATGTAGAAGCGAAAGAGGGCGAAGAGATTTTTGGTGAGGACCTCGACGATGCCGCGGGCTCCGGGAGCCCAATGGACTTTGACGAGGCCGGGGGCGAGGGCAGCGCGCTGCCGCAGGCCGAGCAGCTTGACGCGGCGACCGAAGGCGAGGTCTTCGAGGATCTCGAGGCGCAGCTGGTCGAATCCTCCGACCTGCTGGTAGGCAGAGGTGCGGATGAGCGAGAAGGCTCCGACACCGACCGAATCCCGCTTTGATTTTGGGTCGCGAACGCGCCAGAGGCGGATGGCCCAGAACCCCATGACCTGGAAGAAGCCGAGAAGCATGGCCTCGCCGGCGCTTTTGATGATGGGGGTGGGGAGGGCGACGAAGTGATCGGCGCGCTCGGCCTCAGCGGCTACAAGGGAGCGGCGGATGGCTTGCGGGTGGAACAGGATGTCGGCATCCGTAAAGAGAAGCCAGGTGGGGTGGTGGAGGGCTATGGCGTGGCGGGCGGCGAGAGCCATGGCGTGAGTTTTGCCGAGCCAGCCGGGCGGTAGCGCGGTTATGGGGAGGGCGGTCAGACGGTGCGGGTTGCGGGCGGCAAGGTCGGCGAGGATGGAGCCAGTGTGGTCGGTGGAGCGGTCGTCGATGGCGAGGATGTGGAGGTTGGGGTAGTCCTGGGCGAGGAGGGATTCGATGCAGGCGCGGACGGCGGATTGCTCGTTGCGCGCGGGAACGATGATGGTGATGTGGACCTCGACGGGGATCGTCTGGTCGAAGGCCGGCGAGAGGAGGTTCGGCAGGCTACGGATACCGATAGCGGCGGAGATAGCCTTCCAAAGCCAGATGAGGGCGATGATCCAGGCGAAGAGTTGGATGGCGAGTTGAAGCGAGGGAAGGTGCAATGCGGAAGGCTCTTGTTCCAAGGTACAAGCAAAGCTAGAAGGCGGGGGCGGACCGATAGGGCGTGAGGCCGGCAGCAGCGGGTGGACGGGGATACCCAGGACCTCAACCAGCACCTGCTATGCTCACCGGCAATGCCCGCCGACTCCAAGCCGAGCACCGCCTCCGTCGCGGGAGCCACGACTGCCCTGGTCCTGCTCACGGCGCTCAACTTCGTCAATTACATTGATCGCTATATTCTTCCCGGCGTGCAAGAGCAGGTCAAAGGCGAGTTCTCGCTCACTGACGCTCAGATCGGCTCGCTCACCCTGTGGTTCATGGTCGCCTACATGGCGGCATCGCCGATCACCGGGTGGCTCGGGGATCGCTTCCCGCGAAAGCCCATGATCGTGGTTGCGGCGCTGTTCTGGGGCTCAATCAACCTGCTCACCGCCACCGTTCACACCTACGACTCGCTGAACCTGCGCCACGCCGCACTTGGTATCGGCGAGGCCTCTTTCGGCATCTTCGCCCCGGCCCTGCTCGCGGACTTTTATGCTCCCGCGCAGCGCAACCGGGTGCTCACGATCTTCAACGTCGCGATCCCGGTGGGCGCCGCCCTCGGCTACCTCATCGGCGGAACCGTGGGCGAGCGCTATGGATGGCGCACCAGCTTTGTCGTCTCCGGCATCCCCGCCATCCTGATCGCGCTGCTGATCGCCGTGTTGATGAAGGAGCCAGCCCGCGGCCGCAGCAGCGAAGAGGGCAAGGCCGAGCTGAAGAAGGAGAGTGCGCTTTCTCTGCTCAGCAACCCGGCCTACCTCTGTTCTGTTTTGGGGTATGCGGCGGTGACGTTCTCGCTCGGCGGCATCTCGTGGTGGATGCCGTCCTTTCTCCAGCGCATCGACGGGCGCTCCCAATCCTCTGCCGCGTTGCTGATGGGCGGGATTACGGTCGTGGCCGGGCTCGCCGGAACCATTGTGGGCGGGACCGTGGCCCAGAGATGGTCGCGCTCCACACCGAAGGCGCTCTACCTGGTTCCCGCGATTTCGTCGCTGCTTGCGACTCCACCGGCCCTGGTCTGCTTCTTCGGGCCGCAGGTCTTCGGCACGAAGGCTTTCACCCTCCCTGGCCTGGCGCTTGCGGTTTTCTTCATCTTTCTTGGAACGGGGCCGGTCAACGCCGCCACGGTCAACGCCGTGCGCCCCGAAATTCGCGCCACAGCGCTTGCCGGCCAGCTGTTTCTCATCCACGCCCTCGGCGATGCCATCTCGCCGCGCATCATCGGCACGGTCTCCGACCATTCCAATCTTGCCGTCGGCCTGGGCTCTACCCTGATCACCCTTGTGATCGGATCGGCGATCTTCTTCTTGGGCGCCCGCTTCGCCCCACCCCTTCAGCCGGACCTCCGGACCACATCGGCCTGATACTGCCTCTCCTGCAGATAAGCTCGCCCCCTGTGTCAGCCTACCTGGACCCAATCTCCATTCGGGCTTTGCTTGTAGCCGACGGGGACTCGGGCAGAGGGAATCGAGGCTGGATCAGTGGGCTGACGATGTGCGCGATGGCCGGTCCAGTTTGACATTCGAGAAGGTGGCCGTTTCGAGGTGGCCGGCGTTGCGGGCGCACACGCCGATGCCGACGTAGACGGGATCGTGGAGGATGACGACCACGGGGGCAGGGTCCGGTTCCATTTGACTTACTTGCGGGCCGGCATAGAGGGTGAACTTGTCCCCCTTACGCGCGATGTGAAGACGAGTGGCGCCGTGACGCGGTGAGTTTCTGTCTTCGGTCAGGCCCCCGGCGGTCACCCTGAACTGGAGAGTGATGTGACCGTCGGCGTGGATGGCGGCGTCGGCGTAGGGCGAGTCGGGGTCGAGGCTCTGGCGGAAGATGAGGATGGCCTTGGCGGTGGGGTCGGCGGTGTTGGGGGCGAAGTGGATGTCAGAGGAGAGGGTGGCGTCGCCCGAGAGTTTGAGCCAGGTGAAGTGGAACTGATCGGCTGCGCCCCAGAGGTCGGCTCCGCCGCCGGTGACGCGGTAGCTGGCAGTGGCCGGGTCGTAGAGGGTTGTGCCGGGGCGGGTGGCGCCGATGTCGGTTGCGGCTTCGAAGATGCCGAGGCCCTTGCTTGCGGGTGTTTGAGCGGGGCAAGGGCCGGGGAGAGCGAGGCTGAGTGCCAACAGGATGGAGACGAGGAGGGGGTGGTTACGCATCATGGATTTAGGGACACTATAGACCCACCTTAGGCGCGGTACGACTGAGCCGAAGATGAGGCACCCGGTGAAATTCCCCATTCGGCCTTCCGCGGGTGAAAGGGTCGGATGGTGCTCTCGCACGATGCCCGGTGCAGAAATCAGTGTGTCTCGCCTACTTGCCGCTGAGGCAGCCTCTCTGGCCTGAGCGGTTGGGGTAGCCGCTGCCGGAGTTGTAAGCCTGGTTCGACCACTCGCCTGCAACTTCCACTCGGTTCCGTTGCTGACGGTGACGAGCGGGAGGTTGAAGGTCCAGGCGCAGGAGTACCATTCGACCAAGGAACGCGCGAGATGATGGTCAACGCCAGAGCCCTTCAACTTCTATCTCTCGCCGCCGTTCTTGCATCCGCCATTCCATTTGCGCTGGTCCATCCGGCGTTCGCCGAGGCGCAAGACGCAAGTACGACAACGCTGAAAGCGACCAGCCGCAACGTCATTCTCGACATCGTCGTCACTGACCAGCGGGGCAGACCGGTGGCGGGCCTTTCTGCTGCCGACCTCCTGGTGAAGGAGAACGGAGAGCCTCAGACGGTACACCTTGCTTCCTGGGCAGGGGACTTTGGAAGGGCGGGGACGAGGTCAGGAAAGACTCTTCCGAAGGAGGTCCGGCAGGACAGCACGCCCGCGCCGGAGAGGCTGGCCTTGGCGGAGCGTGCACGCACTGTCATCCTGCTCGACGAGTTGAACGTGCAATTCATGGACCTGGCCTTTGCACGGCAGCGACTTGAGGTTTTTCTGAGGAGTCCCGCAGCACAGGGACAAGAGATCGCGATTCTGGCCTTGACCGCGAGGCAAGAGATTCTGGTTCACGACTTCAGCACGGACGGCGCGGCACTGATCGACTCGGTCCATCGTCTTCCGGGCGTTCTGCCGGCCACTGGTTCTGGAGGCATTATCAGCGGCAATGTCGACCCGATCAATGACATGGAGAACCTGCGCAAATCGATGGGGGCTCTGGAACAGCTGGCGCGCGCCTTGTCCGGATCAGGCGAGCGAGTGAACGTGATCTGGATCACCAGCGGATTTCTGACGCTGGCTCAGCTGTTCCTGAGCGGCGACGTCCAGGTGACGGAGAACGAGATCCTGAAGCGAGCCACCAACCTATTTCTGAGCGCTCGAATGTGTCTTTATACGATCGACCCGCACGGCGTCCAGATCGAATCGTCTCTTCCCAACCACAACGGTCAGCGAGTGTTGCAAGGACAGGCTTCGGCCCAAGCTCTTTTCGCCGCGAATACGGCAGGCGAGTTCGCGGGCCAGACCATGAATATGACCAACAACCAGGCGGTGGCGAACTCTTTTCTGGGGGCTCTCGACCGGAAGAGCGGGGGACGCGCTTTTGCTAACGGAAACGATATTGACCTGGCGCTGGGGCGCGTGCTTGAAGAGAGCGATGCTGCGCTGAGGGTCGCCTACTCGCCGACCAACAAGAGCTTCGACGGCAGCTACCGCAAGATCTCCGTCACGGTAAAGCGTCCGGGTCTGACGGCGCGTACGAGGGAGGGGTATTACGCTCTTCCGGATCCTCCGGAGCCGACGGCGTCGCAGCAGAGGTCGCATCTGGAGTCGGCGATCGAGAGCCCTTTCGCTTACCAGGCGTTGCAGGTGAGCGGCGAGGTGCAGGCCTCTCCAGCGCCGACCGTGAGCGTTCATGTGGCGACGCGGCAGCTTCGATGGAAGTACGGCAGCGAGGGTGCGCATGTCGATCAGATTGTGGTGCTGGCGGCCTTCTCCGAAGAGAACCGCCTGCTTGGCTCGAAGTCGTTCGAGGTGAGCGCGAAGGAACGTAGTGTCAGCTCCAGCAGCGCCAGCGTGAGCTACCGTGTTCCGTTTCCGGTTCCGCCAGGGACAGCCCGGCTTCGCGTTGCTGTGTCGGATAGAGGTTCCGACCAGATCGGAACGGCGGACGTTGCCCTTATGGGAGATGAATTGCAGCGCTGACGGCTGCTGCTGCGCCGAGCAACCAGAAGCTGTTCGAGAGCGATCAGGCTCGCGGAACCTTCGAGGCTTCGGGGCGGGGGTGGAAGGCTTCCACTACGGTCGAGATTCCTCCGCGGGGGCGGAAGTCTCCTTTGACCAGCGCCCAGATGGGGTCGGTGGCGCGGACGATGTCGTTGAGGATCTGATTCGCGATGTTTTCCTGGAAGATGCCGAGGTTGCGGTAGCAGAAGAGGTATTCCTTCAGGGACTTGAGTTCGAGGCAGAGGTCGCGCGGCATGTAGCGGATGGTGATGACGCCGAAGTCGGGGAGGCTGGTTTTGGGGCAGATGCTGGTGAACTCGGGATCGTCGATGAGGATCTCGTAGGCGGCAAACTGGTTCTTCCAGGTGTCGATGGGGGGGAAGGTGGCGTCGAGGCCGGAGGCGGCGTGGTCGTCGGTGTAGCCGGTGTTCTGGGTGGGCATGGGTCTAGTTTATCGTGGGTGCTCCTAAGGGAGAGTCCCCGCAGCGGCATGGCTGGTATTGTAGGTTGATTCGAGACCTGCCGACGGCCGGCACATGGGACGACTCGGGCCAGGGTCGAATCGGTCGGCACCGCGTTCAGGCTGCGCTGCAACGCCCGAATCTCCAGGAGTTCTATGCCTTGCAAGATGCTTTCTGCCGGTGTGCTGCTCAGCCTCGGCTTACCGTTTGCCGGTGCACAGTCTGCGCGCCATGTGCCGATTTCGACAGCGACGCCATCCAGGCATCGCGCTTCGCCGATGTCGGCGTCGAGCAGGGATGTTGCGGACAGGGATGTTGCGGACAGGGATCTTCTGGAGATCGACATTGCCGGACTGCAGAGGCTTTATGCGAGTCATAAGTACACCGTGACGCAGGTGGTGCAGTGGTACCTCGCGCGGATTGGAAGGTACAACGGCATCTACCGGGCGGTCCAGACCCTTGATGTGCAGGGAGCTCTGGCGACGGCAGCGCGCGAGGATGCGGAGGCGGCCGCTGGCGGAGCTGGAGCTCGTCGAGGTGCGATGTGGGGTGTTCCGATTGTGGTGAAGGCCAACACCAGCGTGAAGGGGCTGGTGACCACGGACGGCTGGGAAGGGTACAAGATTCCGGGTCACGAGCTGATCGCGCCGAGGGACGCGACGGTGGTCGAACGGCTCAGGGCGGCGGGAGCGGTGATCCTGGGTCAGACGAATATGCCAGACTTCGCGGCCAGCGACACGAACCGGAGTACGGCGTTTGGCCGAACCGGAAACGCTTACGACGTTCGCTTCAGCCCGGGAGGTTCCTCGGGCGGAACGGTTACAGCGGTCACGGGCAACTTTGCCATGCTGGGAAACGGAACCGATACTGGCAATTCCATCCGCATGCCCGCCGCCACCAGTGCCGTGGTGGGTGTGTTTCCGACGCGGGGGCTGGTGAGCATCGCGGGAATCGCGCCGCTCGACTGGTTGCTGGACAACACCGGTCCGATAGCCCGGAATGTGACCGACGCCGCCCTTGCGCTGGGCGTGATGGCGGGTGAGGACCGAATGGATCCCCGAACCGCGGACACCGCGGGCAAGGCGCAGACCGGACCGTATACGAGGTATCTGAAGGCAGACGCGCTGAAGGGAAAGCGTTTCGGGGTTCCGTCTTTTATCCTGAGCGGAGCCGGCATTCCCTTTCAGGGGATCGACTCCTCGGTTCCCGACAACGTCGCCGCAGAGGAGGAGGCAGCGGCGCGCGTGCCGCTGCGGCCGGAGACCCGCGAGGCGTTTATGAAGTCGCTCGAGGGTCTGCGCAAGGCTGGAGCGACGGTTGTCTTTGACGATTCGATTCTGCCGGACAGCTTCGCCCAGATGGTAAGCCGTGTGGGTACGCTCCCCTACATCCGCGAAGGGACAGAGACGTTTCTCAAGAGCTTCGGTCCGGAGCAGTATCACTCCAGCGCGGAGTACGAGGGGGCGGTCGGATCTCCGCTACCCGCAACCATCCTCGGAGGCGCGGCCATCGCTGAGCGGAAGCAGAAGGCAGCGGTGACGCAGGCGATCTTTGAGACTGATCCGAAGGCAGAGGCAAATTTCCATGGTCCCCGGGGCCGCGGGCTCGAGGCTTACCGGGAGACTCTCGATCGGCTGCAGCTCGATGGGTATGTGTACCCGGCCACACAGATACCTCCGCCTGACGAGACGATGCCGCAGGATGGCGGCATCAGCGGCGGACCGCACAGTGCGACCGGATGGGTCAACATGCTGGGTGTGCCGGCGGTCGTTGTGGTCGGCGGCTTCTATCCCAGCGGGCTGCCGTTCGGCCTGGAGATCTCGGCGCGGCCGTGGAGAGACGGCGATCTGCTGGGCTTTGCCTACGCGTATGAAGCCGCGACGAGACACCGGCACCCACCCGTTCTGGTGGAAAGAGGGCTGCTGCCGAATGCCCGTTGACTCGAGCCGCCAGCAGAGGACCGGGTTTGTGCGACACCGCCCCGATCCTTGACTGGGGAATGAAGACTGGGGAACGAACCAAGTCTCCAGGGGATCAGGGCGGTCTCTGTTGGTGGGGCCGTTGAGGTTGGGTTAGGCGACTGCCAGTCTGCGACGGACGACGCCGGCTATTCCGGCCAGGCCTGTACCCAAGAGGGCAAAGGTGGAGGGCTCGGGGACAGGAGCGAGATCGTCGAAGCTGGTGTCAGAGAATCCTTCGAGGGTGACGGTAAACGGATCGAGAGTACCGGCCAGGCCGCCCGGGGTGGTGTTGACGACGAGCACAAGGTTGTTGTCGCCGGGTGCGACGATCTGGAAGAATCGTGGGTCGGTCCCGAAGAAGTTGCCGCTGGATCCCGCGTCGCCGAGGTAGCCAGCCGCTTCATTCGCGGGGTTGTAGCTGTTCAGATAAGCGGAGAAGAAGGTGCTGGTGGAGAGGCTGTCGATATCGATCTGGATGTAGGGAGCAAACAGGAGGTCGGCAGCGGTGAAGGTGAAGGTGGTGTAGTGGTAGGTGGTGGCGGGGTTGATGGTGCCGGGAAAGGCCTTGGGGGCCGACCAGTCGGAGATGATGCCGTTGCGGTTAAGCCGGCCCATCTGGGTTGGCGAACCAACACCTACGGTGGAGGTAAAGGTGGTGATGGTGGTGGCTGAGGCATCAGCCACCAAGGCAAAGCTGCCAACGAGACACGCAGCAGTCATAAGTACAGAGCGGAAGTTCATAGAGTCTCCTGGGAGTTTGAATTGGTGTCGCGTTGCTGAATCGGTTGCGCTCCGCTAGGGGAGCTGTAGGGCTTTCTGGACTGCGGGCAAGCCCATGATGATCCCGTAGCCCGAATCCCGATCGACACCCGGAGCCATGTCATCCACCGTTGTGGTGAGAAGAATGTCCCTGATCTGAACGTTGGTCAGGCTGGGCTTAGCCGACTTGACGAGCGCGGCGATTCCAGCGGCGTGGGGAGCGGCGGCCGAGGTTCCGAAGAAGGGCAGGAATCCCGGTGTTTTGGTGTTGACTCCGTCCGCGGCGGTGATGTCCGGCTTTTGCAGCGTGGTTCCGCCGTTGGTGTCGAAGAGCAGGTTGCCGGGCGTAATCTCCGTCCCATCCGGATTGAAGAAGATCTTGCGTGGACCATCGGAGCTGAAGACTTCGATGGGGTTGTCTGGACCAGTGAAGGGCCTGGTGCCGGTGCGTCCGCTGTTCCAGTAGGTGGCAGCGGTGGACATGGTGTTTTTGCCGGCGTTGTGTCCGTAGGTGGCGCCAGCGGTCGCGATGGAGAGTGTTCCACGATTGGTGTCGACGCGCAGGGCTCTGGCCACGCCGTTGAAGAGGACGACTACGATCTGGTCGCCCGGCGCAGCGCAGTATCCGCTGGCGGTCGGGGTGCCGCAGTTGGAGCCGCCGATGATCTCGAAGGGATCCTGTGTCCCGGTCTGAGCGTCCGCCGAGAAGCCCTTCAAGGTGTTGCCGGTGGAGTCGAGAGCGAAGAGATCATAGTCGTTGTTGGAGGCGCCGAGGGGGTCGGACCATTTGAGACTGATGATGGCGCCTCCGCCGGTCAGGACGTCGTAGGTCTGGGGGGATGCAGCGCCGCCGAAGTTCTGGAGCTCGCCCGTCTCCCCGGCCGTAGCGAGGGGGCCGCTGACGCTCCCGCCGTCGTGGAAGTCGCCTTCCCAGGTGCCGGAGGTTCCGGAGGTCAGGTTGCCGGAGTTGGCGGCGGAGGAGAAGTAGAGCCCACCATCGGCAACAACATCATTGACCGCTCTTGCAATCGGGCCATCCTGGAAGGCGCCTTCGGCGAAGTAGGTGACGTCATCCACGATGATGTCGCAGTGGTAGTTGAAGCGGAGGGTACGGATGTTGTCGGCAAAGCTTGTCTGTCCGCTGAAGGCGGTCGCGAAGACGAGATTCGCGCCGGGAGCCATGTCGTGCACGATCTCCATCATGGCGGTTCCTTCATCCGCGCCGGCACCGGCCTGGCCGGGCACTACCTGAACGTTGGACGGCAGATCGCCACTGGCGATCAGGGCCGCGATCCGCGCGGGAGAGGCGCTGTCGGAGAGCACACCGACGGTGACCCCCGCGCCTGTGATTCCCTTCGCGACAACTTTGTTCGCGGTGTGGGTCACGTATCCCTGTGAGGTAACGGAGCCGACGTTGGTGGTGCCGAGATCGGCCTCGCGCAGCGACTTGACGTCCGGATGTCCGGCCAGTTCCAGAAGCTGCGACGGATGCACCCGGGCCCGGACGTGGCCTTCAGCGTAGGCGTGCTGAGGAATCTGCCCGTTATCCTTCATGACGCCGGACATGACGCTGCTGGACATGAGCGACGGCGAAAGATCGGCGCCGACCTCGACCAGGAGCATTCCGTGAGAGTCAGAAATTTTCGCGTTATCGGCGAAGCGGGTGAGATTGCCCAGGGGCATGTGGCGAGCCTTTCGCGACGCCAGAACGAGGCTGGAAGACATCTTCTGTTCGGCAGGGCTGAAGGTCTTTTTGAAGGCGATAACTTCGGCGATCTGCTTAGCGGCAGCGTTGCTAAGCTGCGCGTACGAAGGGACTGCGATGAGCGCGGTGAAGGCAATAACGGCGAGCGGTTTCAGCAACCGCAGTGATTTGTCGACCAGTTTGCCAGCGAGTGTTCGGACGGACACCATCATTCTTCTCCAGAGAGTTCGGGGGCTGTTGAAAGGCAGAGATTAAGTGGTTCGTGCCCAAGGGGTGCACGTTGAGGACCAGCGGGCGAAGGTTGAATTTGCGGGATCTTTCGATCTTGGAGTTCTGCGCGTTGCAACCGAAATGCAAAACTTTGCAGGAAAAAGAACTTTAAGGTCACAGTTGTTCCACTTTCTTTGAAGGGAGCACTGAGGCAAGGTGGGCGCGGAGGAATTCAGGTGGGATGCCGGGGAGAATAGAAGTAGCCATCAGGGCCGCGTGAGCGGTGTTCCAGAGTTTGAATGGAACGGTCTCCAGTGGTCCTGGGGCGCGCTCCGCTACTGTATCCGCAATTGGGATGCAATGGAAGTGGGATTGCAGAAAACTTTCCGGAGAGCGCTTTCCCCAAGCGGAGCGGGAGGTGCTCACACGGGAGACGATTCTCCAGGCCTCAGCGTCCGGCTACCCTGGCGAACCTCCGAACGACAGATCTCTCACACCGGAAACGCCGACAGGGATCTATTGAGCGATCCGATCCAGCCTGTTTACCTACGACCGCGCAGGAAGAAGAGGAGGATGGCTGCGAGAACCAGAAGCCCCAGACCACCGGGCCAGATGAAGCCACCACCTCGGCTGGAGACGCCGGCAACGAGGCAGCCGGAGAGTGTCCCCGCCAAGAGAGGACCTGCCGCAAGGAGGCAGAGGAAGCGAGCGATGTCTCGAAGCTGTTTCGAACCGTTCCCTTGTTTCATTGTTTCCCTACCTCGATGTGATGGCGATCCAGTCGCTTACGGTCACTGGTAGGATGCGCTTTGATCGCGGGCGTCGTTGAGGCCGGACGATCTTTTTCTTCCCTCGCTCTCGGAGCAAGATGCGCGCGCAAACAAGGTGCGGGCCTGGCCGGCTGCGTGGGTATTACGAGCCCTTGAAGATCGACCTGCAACCTTGACACGGCCCCGTTCCGCGCAGGAATATCGTGGGACGCGGCATGCCTGAGCGCTGAAGTGGGGAGACGATATAAAGATCGCCAGCTGGAATGTGAATTCGATTCGGGCGCGGATGGAGCATGTCACGGCGTGGCTGCAGATGCGCCAGCCGGACGTTCTGCTGCTTCAGGAGCTGAAGGGGACGGAGTTCCCGGCAGAGGTCTTCCAAGACCTCGGGTATGAGAGCTCGGCCGTGACGCAGAAGGGATATAACGGGGTCGCGATTTTGTCGCGACGTCCCCTTGAGCTCATCAGCACGACCCTGATCGGCGACGAGGCCGATAGCCACGCTCGCTTTCTCGAGGTGATGATCGACGACCTCCGGGTCGTCAATATTTATCTGCCCAACGGGAATCCTGTCGGGAGCGATAAGTTCGCGTACAAGCTGGCCTGGATGGACCGGCTCCACGCGCAGATGAAGACGTGGCTTGGAGAGGATGCGCCGGTGCTTGTGGGCGGCGACTTCAATGTGATTCCGGAGGACATGGACTGCCACAAGCCGTCATCGTGGATGCGGGACGCGCTGTTCCAGCCGGAGCCGCGGGCGCGCTATCGGGCGCTGCTCGGCCTGGGGTATACGGATGCGTTCCGGTCGCTGCACCCTGGCGAGGGCGGGCAATTCACCTATTGGGATTATTTTCGCCAGGCGTTTGAACACAATCGCGGCATTCGCATCGATCATTTTCTGCTGTCGCCGAAGCTGGCGGAACGGCCGGAGAGCTGTGAGATCGACAGGGGACCGCGGGCGCAGGAGAAGCCGTCCGATCACACGCCGATCGTCCTGGAACTGCGTTAGGCAAAGTGGAACTGCGTCAGGCGAAGATCTGGCGCGCTTGAAGCAGGTGAGTGGATTTAGGCCCGGGCCGCGAGCTTTGCCGCCGCAGTGATGGACCGGACGGGCCTGGGCGAGATGGCCTCACGGGCTTCGATGGAGCGGCACTCCTGATCGAGCTGCATGGCGACCTCGCGCGAATAGATGAGGAAGTGGTTCGCGGACATCAGGACCATGAAACCGAGCCATAGCTTGGAGGGGTTGCGGGCGAATTTGTGAACGAGCTGGTAGAGAAACCTCCAGTATTCCAACCTGTAGTTGGAACACAGGCCCTGATGCCAGATGGAGGCGAGGAGAACGCGGAGGTTGTAGGAGAGGGGAAGCCGGGGCGGGACCTGAGATGCCCGGGGCTGCCAGACCTCGAGCGACCGCAGAGCGCGTTTGAAGAAGGGTTTGGCCTCGTATAGACCGAAGAGCAAGGTGCTGAGGCCGCGCAGCAGGACCGGAAGGGGCAGGTTGGTTTCGAAGTTCGGCGGACTGAAGTTGGTGATGGCCTCGCTGTTCTCGATCAGGCGGCCCTCGCGCTTCATGCGGTCGTAGAGAGCGGTGGTGGGCGGAGCCTGGAGGACACCGGCCATGGCCCAGGTGATGTTGGTGAGTTCGATGAACTCCAGCTGGCGATCGAAGATGTCGGGCGCGTCGGAGTCGAAGCCAACGATGAAGCCGGCCAGCACCCACAGGCCAGCCTCCTGGATCTTTCGGACCTGCTTCACATTGTCGCTGCGCAGGTTCTGGAACTTGCGCGATTCCTTGAGGGCCTCGGACGATGGCGTCTCGATGCCGATGAAGACGTACATGAAGTTGGCATCAACCATGGCGGAGAGCAGCTCGGTCTTATCTGCGAGATCGATAGAGGCTTCGGTGTAGAAGGAGAAGGGATGGTTGTGGAGGTTCTGCCAGGCGGCGAGATCCTGCGAGAGCGCGAGAGCCTTGTGGTGATTGCCGATGAAGTTGTCATCGACGATGAAGACTTCGTTGCGCCAGCCGAGGGCCCGCAGGGCGTCGAGCTCACCGATGAGCTGGGCGGGAGTCTTGGCGCGGGGCTTGCGACCGTAGATGGTGATGATGTCGCAGAACTCACACTGGAAGGGGCAGCCGCGCGAGAACTGCACGGGCATGGAGGTGTACCTATCGAGTCGCAGGAGATCGAAACGGGGCACCGGGCCGCAGGTCATGTCGGGTTTATCGACGACCTTGTAGAGGCGGTTCGCGGTTCCCTGCTCCAGGGCGGCTGCGATGGAGGAGAAGGCCTCCTCCGCCTCTCCGACAAGGACGTGATCGGCATCCTGCAAGACGACCTCGGGCTCGGTGCTGGCCCAGGGGCCACCGACGAAGGTACGGCGTCCAAGGGCGCGCGCCCGGGCGAGTATGCTGCGGGCATCGAGCCGCTGCGCGTGCATGGCGCTGACCATAACCAGATCGGCCCAGAGCAGGTCTTCGTCGCGCAGATCTTCGAAGGCGTGATCGAGAAGTCGGATGGTCCACGACGGAGGACACAGGGCGGCGACGGTGATGAGGCCGAGGGGCGGAGTCATGGCGGCCTCGGGGATGATATCGAGGACGCCTTCAAAGCCCCAGAAGGACGGCGGGAAGCGAGGCCAGACCATCAGCACCTTGATGTCTCGTCCCAGGGGCGGAAGGGGTCCTTGGTCGGCAGCCGAATCGGCGATCTCCGGTAGCGTGTCGTTCCTCTGCTGAAGCATAGGTTCCTCTCCGAACGGGGATACTGAGTCGCGTGAGCGCCGCCTCGCAGCTCCCGGGTACCGCACACGGTGACTATAGCCCATCCAGTTACGATGGCTTGTATCTTTCAGAAAACGGCGAGTGCTCGCCTTGGCAGAGACCTGCTGCTGAGACCCCGGGTGGGCGTCCCTTCCCGATATGACGAGCTCCCGCCTTCTTTGTGAAACCTGCTGCCGATTTTCGCCGCGTGAGACATAGCATGAGGATTTTGCAGTCAGGTGATACAGTGGGACCGTTCTTTGGGATAAGAACTCCGGGATTAGAGCGAGGCCATAGTGGATAACGGGTGCTTGAGGGAAGAGGAACTTAGGCGAGATCTCGTCACCTTCGGGAAGTGGCTTTACCGGCTTGGTTTCATGCCAGGAACGTCGGGGAATCTATCGGTGAGACTGGATCGAGACCGCGTTCTGGCGACGCCCACAGGCTGCAGCAAGTACCTCCTGGAACCGTCAGACATGGTGGTCGTGGATCTAGGGGGGCGGCATCTAGCTGGATTCCGCAAGGTGACCAGCGAGATTGGAGTCCACCTTGCGGTGTATCGAGCGAGGCACGAGGTGAATGCGGTCGTTCACGCGCATCCGCCGACGGCCACTGGATTTGCCTGTGCGGGCCGGGCGCTCGATGAGCCGCTCTGCTCGGAGGCGATCATGACTCTGGGAACGGTTCCGCTTGCGCCCTATGCAACGACCGGCAGCGAGGAGCTGGCTGCGAGTCTGGCTTCTCTGATTCCGGGGCACTCCGCGATTCTGATGGCGAATCACGGAGCGGTGACCTATGGCGAGAGTCTGCTGGATTCTCTTCTGAAGATGGAGACGGTAGAGCACTTCGCGAATATCTGTCTGGTAGCGCATCAACTCGGGTCGGCGCGGCCGCTTGAGGAGCAGGCGATTCACCAGCTTCTCGAGGCCAAGCGGAGATATGTCGAGAACGCTCGGGAAGTGGTTCCGACGCCTGCGGTGCTGATGTAGCCCGGCTATGCCGTTGCGACGTTGCGCGCTGCCGGTGGGTTCGAGTGGATAGCCGATGTGGCGGTGCGGGCGATGTCGCAAAGGGCAATCGGTGGCGCCAGCGAAATCGGAAGTACCGACCAGGTTGCGTCGGCCCCCGAGTGGTGGATGGACGAGGACCGGCGACGAGGAGCGCGGCTCAATTCTGTGCATACTGTAGGAGCAGGAAGATGCGGCAGAAGAGGATAGGAGGGGCTTCCAAGGTGCACGTCCATGTCTGAGATTCAACGAGAGCGGATCCAGCGGCGGCTGCTGGTGCATCACCTTCCCCTATTGGCGGCCTCTGCTTTCACCGTTCTGCTCCTTTACCTAACGCGCCCGTACCGGGATGTTCTGAGCCGCGTAAGCTTTGCCACGGCTTATCCCGCGATGGCGCTGCTGGCGGCAACTCTGCTGATCGGGCCGGTCAATATACTTCGAAGGGCACGCAATCCTGTGTCGAGCGACTTGCGACGGGACCTAGGGATATGGGCGGGGATCCTGGGTATTGCGCACTCCGTAATCGGCCAGATGGTGCATCTTCGCGGGCGACCCTGGCTCTACTACGTCTACGAACATCCGGAGCGACACACGATTCCGCTTCGACACGACCTGTTCGGTTTCGCCAACGACACGGGACTGATCAGCGCGCTGGTTGTTCTTGCTCTGCTCGCCACGTCGAACGATTACTCGCTGCGACTTTTAGGAACTCCGCAGTGGAAGCAGCTTCAGCGTTGGAACTACGCTTGCTTCTTTCTGGCTGCGGCTCACGCGATCGCCTACCAGACCAGCGAGAAGCAGCGGCTTCCCTTTGTCCTGACGGTCGCCATCGGAATCGGGCTCACGCTCTCCTTACAGGGTGCCGGATATCTGAAGCGTCGTTCGGCCCCCGGATCACGCCTGGGACGCGAGCTCCCGAAAGAGCCTTTTGAGAGGAGAGCGGGATGAGCCTGAAGATCTCGGACCCCTCTGCAGAGGCGGCCGAACCAGCGGACCGGGCCGATGCCGGCGATGACGTCGAACTATCAGCTTCAGTGCGTCTCTGAGACACAGCGTCAAGCCTGCCCGGCTGAGGTACGGGATCGTCTAGCGATGGTTGAAAACGGAGTTCCCCTGGTGGCTGCGGCGAAGCTGCCGAAGAGGCGCAACTATGCGCTAATGCTGTCAAGGATCTGCCCCGAGAAGAGCCTGCACACCGGACTTGAGGCAGCGCGGATGAGTGGCGTCCCGATTCTGCTGGCCGGAGACACGTTCCCGTATGAAGAGCACCTGCGTTATGTGCGGAACGAGATTGAGCCGCGGCTTGGGGAGCGGATCGATGGTCGTACGGTAGCGGTTCTCTACACTCTGGTGGACTCCCCCGCTCGCCTGGAAGCGACACCTCGCAACCGCCGCATGTACTCCTACCTGATCGGATTCGACCCTGACCCTGCCGATCTGAGCCCAGGTTGCTGCTCGCCTTTGCGTTTGATGTGTGTGAGGCGGGGGGATTTGCGCGGCTCGACCTGCTACGCGGCGAGGAAGGATACAAGCAGCTTTGGGGGGCTACTCCGGAGGTGACTTTCGGCTTTGTTCTTCCCCAGGTTCGAGGGGCCTCGATGCAGGCTGGGAGCCAGGCGACCTGGCGGTCACTCGGGCGAGTGCGGGGCCCTCAGTGAGGAAGCGTGACTTCCCTGCTGCGAGATTTGATCTCCTTGTAGAGGCGGAGTTCCCGATCCGCGTCATCGATACGCCCGACTTTCCGGTAGGCTGCCTGAAGTTGGTAATGAATGTAATCGGGAGAGGGATCGTTCTGCTCGGCCTGCTCGAGGTGTGTAACGGCTTCGGTGGTCTGGCCGTCCTCGAGGAGGGCCTTGCCGAGCTGGTATTGAGCTTGAGCATGAGTCGGATTGGAGCTGGTCAAATCTTTCAGGAGATCGATGGCCTCACTTTTATGCGAGTTCTGCAGAAGGGCGAAGGCGAGGGAGTATCGAACATCGGGGTTATCCGGACTGAGTGCGAGCTCCTGCTTCAACTCCGGGATGGCCTCGGCAGGCCGGTCTAGGCGAATGAGGGATTCGGCCACCTGGTAGTGGGCGAGCTTCAGATTTGGGTCGGTCTGGTACGCCTTTCGAAAGCAGGCGGCGCTCCGCTCATAGTTCTCCGTGTCCATATACAGATGACATACAAGGCTCATGACATCGGACGGCAGATCCTGCTGAACGAGAGTGTCGGCGATCTGGTTCGCATGCTGCTGCTGGCCGGAGTGCGCCAGGGAGTACGCCCAGGAGTATGCGGCGCGTGCATCCTGCGACGCCACTGCGGGGATGGCCCCGAATGCCTTAGCTGCTTCGGCGAAGCGCCCTGAAGAGAAGAGCGACATGGCGAGCATCATGTGGGAGCGGTCGTCTTGCGCAGGATCGCGCGCTGCATTTCCTTCGGATTGAAAAAACAGGCCGAGGGCTCGAGCGCTCTCGCCAAAGTCACCGATCCGAAAGGCTGCCGCACCGACGTTATGCAGGAGGGCGGGGGTGGGGGTGGACCAATGCTCCGCCTCCTGGAAGTCGCCGAGGGCGAGCTGGTATTGACCCTGTCGAGCTTCAGCGGTTCCAAGATCATTGAAGCTGCTGGCCAGGAGTTCCCCTACCTTCTGTTCGGCGAGGGTAAGCTGAGCGTTCTCCTCCGGAGTGCGCGGGGCCCCTGCAGGGTTTGCCGGACCGGTGGTGGCCTCGAGCGCCTTCAGGGGCTCCGACGTTTTCATGCCCGGATAGCTGGCCTTTGGGGCAGCGATGCCGCTGAGGGCGGACCGGGCGTCGTCGCCTCCGGCGGACTGCGCAATCGCCTGTGCGCTGTTGCCGATCGAGAGCTGCTCGGTGCTCTTGTATCTCGCAAGCAGAGCGTTCCCTTGAACGTGGTCGCCCTCACTGATGAGAATGCGTCCGAGCACCGCATAGACACGCCGGATCTGGTAGTTGTTACGGGCTTCATCGGTTCCGGTCAGGTCGATCGCTTTGCGAAGGTAAGCTTTGACCGCAGGTGTGTTCTTCTCTCTTCCAGCATTGAGGCCAAGATAGAGCCAGACTTCTGGGGAATTTGGGTTTGCCTGGGCTGCAACCTGGAGGTGCCGGTCGGAGCTAGCGAGATCGCTTCCGTCGGTGGACTCGAGGGCTCCTAAATAGAAGTTGCTCAGGTACTCATGCGGCGCGAGCCGAACGGCAGCCCGAAGGTGCTCAAAACTCTGGGAGCTTGGGCCCCACTCGTTCATCTGCAAGTAAGTCAGACCAAGGAAGAACTGTGCGTGGCCAATTGCCGGATCGAGGGCGATCGCTTTCTTGAACTCTTCCACCGCGTCCGTGAGGTAGAGCGCCTCTCGGTAGGCGTCGCCAGCAGCCACATGCCAGATTGCTGCATTTCCGGATGCGGAGATGATTTGTCGAAAGATGCGGTCGGCCTTCTCCTTTTGGTGGCTGGCGAGGAGGGCGGAGCCTAAAGCATAGGCAATGTTAACTTCAGGCTTGATCTCGAGCGAGTGACTGAAGGCCTCGGCGGCCTCCTTTTCTTTGCCCAGGGAACGAAATGCGCTGCCTCGTACTGCCCACGCGGAAGCGTTGCGGGGGTCCTTCTGCAAAACGACTGCGGTTTCGGCTTCCGCTTCCTGAGGATGTCCGGTACGAAGAAGAGTTGAGGCTAGCTCCAGGCGGACATCAGGGGAGTCTTGAAGCTTCAGAGATTTGTAATAAAGCTCGATTGGCTCCGTCTGCCGTCCACGGATCAGAAAGAGCTTTGCCCTCTCACTGAGCAGCTTTGAGATGAGGGATCGAGTGGATCGTTCGATTGCCGCCGGGTCACCGGTCTGGAGCACAGATTTCTGAGCGGCGAGAAGGCGGGAGATCTCCTGAGTTGAGGCATCAGAGGGCGCCGCACGGCTGCGTTTCGCGACGGGAGGGTGGATGGAGTGCGCCGGCGACACTTGAGGGAGCAGAAGGGCGAGGCCGAGGACGAGATGGGAGGAGATAGAGAATAGCCGAGTCAAAGTTTTATGGTGCCACTCGATGAGATTCATTCCGACACAAAAAGTAATCACGCCGAAGCCAGATCAGCTTCGGCGTGACGGGAGTGTAGAGAAGACCCGGCTTAGAATTCTACGTGGAGGCCGTACTGGATCTGACGTCCAGCGTTGCCGACGAGTCCCGTAGACTTTCCGAAGTTTTGTCCAGGAGTGAAGGTGCTAACCACGTTGTTTGTGGCGCTGCACGGAGCATAGCGGCTTGAGACGCTCCCATTTGTGTTTACCGGCAGACTGGCGCCGCAGTTTACATTAGACGCGAAGTTGAAGTTACCCTGGTCGGCGCGGAAGTTTGGATGATTGAAGAGGTCAAATGCATCGAGGCGGAACTGTACGGTGACGCGCTCGCTGGCCTTCCAATTCTTGTCTACGGAGAAATCTGTGCTGACGAGACGCGGACCATGACAGTAGCCGCGCGGTGCGGTGTTTGGCTCGAGAGTGCCCAGATGGTAGCCGATCAGGGTGACAGCGTTGGGGTTGATAACCTGATCGCCTTTGATGTTACCGGAGCAACCTTGATTCCTGAGTGGTCTCTGATTGCCGACCAATCCCGTCTGGAAGAGAGCACTCAAACTACCGGCTCCAGCAGCATTGGAGCTGATCAAATTCCCGGTGTTTTCACCGATTCCATTCTGGAAGATCGTGAATGAGTTTCCGGAGTCTGCCTGTGTGATGCCGGTCAGTTCCCATCCGCCCAAGGTCTCCCGGGCCAAGAGGTTGTGATTCTCGAGCTTAGGAGCGAGGTAAGTAGCGTTTGCCACGAAAATATGCGGACGGTTGGTGGCCGAGTTACCGCGGTCAAGGCGTGGGTTCAGGTAGTTAGTGAAGCTCTGGGATCCGGTGCCGCCGCCGGAATCGTCGGTGACGATGTCCGCGATGGCATGAGACCAGGTGTAGGCCGCCTGGAAACGGAGGGCGCTGATTTGGGTGCGGAAGAGGGTTTGGAGAGAGTGGTAGTTTGAGTCACCGTTATGTGAAAAATAGGTAAGTCCATTTGATATGTTCTTAAAGCGCCGGAAGGAATTCACACTGCCGCCGCCGCCGAAGGTTGCAGCCGTCCAGTTCGCCTGAGCAATACCGTTGAGGTCATAGCTCGAGGTGAGGTGCATACCGCGGTTCCCGACGTAGCTCATCTGGAAGACTGTATTCCGGGCAAGCGCCTGCTCCACAGTAAGATTCCACTGCCAGGAGCTAGGGAGAAGGTTAGCAGGATCGATACCGCCGGATGGATTGCCTCCCGCGCCAAGAGTTGCGGGTGTGGGTGCTCCGAGCGCCCGGGGATAGTTGGAAATACCAAGTGAGAAGGGAGCGTTGTTCTCCAGCACATAGCGGGAGACGCGCTCTCGTTGATAGAACTCGCCAGCTCCGGCGCGGACAGCCGTGCTGCCGTTGCCGAAGACGTCCCAAGCCACACCGACGCGCGGTGCGATGAGATGGTTGTTGTTGTTGATCAGCGACCGATTCGGACCTGCAACACCCGAGCTGAAGCTGGTGCCAAACTTCTTGTTGGCATCGCCGCAAGGATCCTTGCCGGGCACGTGCATCAGGCCGTTGCAAGCGTCTCCTGCGGGCTTGGCAGGATCGTACAAATTTGGCTGAAAGCTGGTTGCGAGATCATTCGCCGCGACCGGGTTACGGAGGAGGGAGTAGCGCGCGCCGTAGGTGAGGGTAACGTTCTGGCGGACCTTCCAGGTGTCGCCAGCGTAGAACTCGTAGTCTCTCCAGCGAAGCTGCGCGCGGACGTTGGTGGAAGACTCTCCGAGAAAGAACGGGTTGTTCGGGATGAGAGCGTTAGCGAGAGTATTTCCGGTTGTGGTGCCGGTTGGGTACTCCGGGTGAGCTTTAGTAGGCACGACAACTGAGCCATCGCCAAATCCGCCGATCGAGGGGCGTTCATTGCTGGCCGGGCCAGAGTCTTCATTCTTCCCGTCATAGCCGAGGAACGCGCCGAGCTTCATGGCGTGCTTCCCTGCAATCTTCGAGATGTCATCACGGATGGTGTAGATGTCTAGGGTGTTGTTCCACGGAGCGATCGACCAGATGGTCGCACCGCTGCCATAATTTCCAAGTCCTCCCCAGACGGTCGGGGTTCCAGCCGGGGAAGTCTTGAGGGACTGAGGATAGAGCGATGGGATGGCGGATGAGAGTTGGTTGAGCAAGCCGGGGTTGGTGCCGCCCGGAGAGATGTTGATGCGGTTGTTCGAATAGGCGAACTCGGCGTCATTGACGAGTGAGTCGGAGATGGTGCTGGTCCAGCGACCAATCGCCATTTTGGAGGGCTGGGCCCAGTTCCCGTTGATGACGGGAAACACCGAATCACCCCAATACTGATTTCCGACATAGGAGGGGTTAGTCCAGGTGTCCTGGGTATAGCGGCCCATGATGGTATTGCGCTTGGTCAGGTTGTAATCGCCGCGAACGTTCTCCTGCCTGTACTTGAGGAAGGTCGGGAGGGACTGCGACCAGTTGTTGCCACCGACATTGAGGGGCTTGTTGGGCAACGTGTAGTACTGCGCCAAGAGAGCGCCCGCCGGGTCGACGCTGTTCAGAATGTGGACGTTTCCACCTTTGGCCAGTGCTGCCGGGAAGGTGGGCTGGGTCTCGTTGCAGGACATCACGTTGTTGCCATTGCTGTCCTTGCCTACCGGAGAGGAGAAGTCTCCTGCGCGCTCGGCCGCCGTGGCGACGCAGGCGCTCTGTGTGAAACCTTTAATCTCGTGGTTCCACTCCTGGTTGAAGAAGAAGAAGAGCTTATCCCGCTTGATGGGACCACCAATGGAGTATCCCCAGTCATTGCGACGGAGCTTGTCTTTGCCATTCAAGGGCTGGCCGGTGTTTGCGTTGCGCTTGGCGAAGTAGCTGTATGCCGCCAGGGCATCGTTGCGACCATCGTAGAAGGCGCTTCCGTGAAAGCTGTTGGTTCCGCTGCGGGTTACGATGCTGACGATGGCACCGGAGGCCTGTCCATATTCCGGACCGTAGCTGTTGGTGAGCATCTTGAACTCGGCGATGGACTCGATGGAGGGGTAGATCAGGATGGTCCGGTTGGAACCCACATCATTGTCGTTGGCTCCGTCGACGAGAAAGAGGTTGTTTGTCGTCGGATTGCCGTTGACGGAGAAGTCGACGCCACCCTGCAGGCCCTTATTTTTGCTATCGAAGTTGTTGGCTGCGGAGACGCCTGGCCCGAGCTGTGTGAGTTCAACGAAGCTGCGGCCGTTCAAGGGCAGCTCTTTGACCTGCGTGCCATCGACGATTGTTCCAAGCGCTCCGCTATCGGTCTGCACCTGAACCGCGGTTGCGGAGACGGTAACGACCTCGCTGACGTCACCAGCTGCCAAGTGCGCGTCGGCGCGGGTGGTGGTGGCTACGTTGACGACGACGCCTTTAGTGGCAAACTGCCGGAAGCTGCTGGATTTGACGTCTACCTCGTAGGTTCCAACCTGAACGTCATCAAAGGTGTACTCCCCTTGGTCGTTCGTGGTAACCGTCCGGTTGACGCCGATGCTGTTGTTAAGGAGAACGACGGTCGCTTTTGCGACTGCGGCACCGGAGGGATCCGTCACCTGTCCTACGATGATCCCGGAGGTCTTCTGTGCGTAAAGGGGTGCGCTCAGAGCGGCGCCTACAAAGATAAGTGCAGCTATCAACCTGCGTGATGTCGTCATGTTCCTCCAGAAGTGGTGCTTTTATATCCATCGAAGTGATGACAAGAGCGTTGTCACCACACCGATACCCATCGAGAATAACGATCCCATTTGTCTGGGCTGCATCTCTCGATGGTTGCTTTGATCCAGAACCAACAATGTCTGAATTTCTTCGAGACCCAGTAGGCGGCCTGCAGCGCACGTTTGTCAATCGATTTTTCGAAACCGCACCTGCAAGGTAACGGACAGATCGTCGGGTCTCTCCAAGGAGCCCGGATGATGCCGCAAGGGCTAACGAGGAGCAGGTGCGATCTTCGCGAAGTCAACCAGACCGGTTCCCTCCAGAACTGCATAGAACTGGTTCGGGCGCAGGTTGGTCAAGGTGTCGACGTGGCCCGATGGCCAGCGCACTTCGACGGAGTCAATCTTCTCCGCCTTTCCGAGGCCGAAGTGGACCCGAAGGTCGTTCTGCGACAGATAACTTCCACCGCTCCTGACCTCGTCGATCTGGGTCATACCTCCGGCAGTCACCTTGATCCGAGCGCCCAGAGCGAGGCGATTGCTCTTGGTGCCGGCGAGTTCGAAGCTAACCCAGTGCGTGCCTGGGATGCCGTTGTTGTGCAGCACGGTAGGCGATCCGTCCAGATTTTCCACGACGAAGTCCACGTTGCCATCATTATCCAGATCGGCGGTCGCCAGACCCCGACTGACCCGCGGCTCTCGGATGGCCGGGCCGGCCAGAGTTCCTGCGTCGCAGAAGGTGCCGACCTTCTCATTCATGAGGAGATTTTCGGGCTCACGGTACCTTGCTCCTGAGGGCGTGGTGTCTACCTGCGGATAGACGTGGCCGTTCACGGAGAAGAGGTCTGCCCAACCGTCGTTATCGAGATCCACGAAGGCCGTACCCCATTTCACGTACGGAAGCGACGCCAGGGCCAGGCCAGAGTCGTAAGAGACGTCGGTGAAGTTCCACGAGCCGTCGTTCCGGTAGAGGGTGTTGAACTCATCCGCGAAGTTGGTGACATAGATGGAGAAGCGTCCGGTGTGGTTGTAGTCGGCGACCGCAACTCCCATCGAACCCTGCTCGGAGCCATCGCCGCTGACGGCGGTCCCGGATTCAAGACCGATGTCGTCGAACTTGCCATGGCCGGCGTTGCGGTAGAGGTAGTTGGGCGTGGAGTCATTGGCGACATAGATGTCCGGGCGTCCGGTGTTGCCGAAGTCCGACCAGATGACACCAAGCCCGTAGTATCCGGGCGCATCATCGACACCGGCGGCCTTTGAGATCTCAGTAAAGGTGCCGTCGCCATTGTTGTGAAAGAGCGAGTCCCCTCCCCCCTTCAGGCCTCGGGGGCCGCATTGCACGTCGATTCCACGGAACTTGCAGGTTGGGCTTTTGCCGAAGCCGGGGAGGTCGTTCAGCTTGAAGTCGACGTAATTGGAGACCATGAGATCAACGTAGCCATCCCCGTCGAAGTCGGCGAACGCGGCTCCTGTGGACCATCGGCCGTCGGCAACGCCCGCCTGCTTGGTGACGTCGGTGAAGGTGCCGTCGCCATTGTTGCGATAGAGCACGTTTCCGCCGAGGCAGGTGATGTAGAGGTCGGGCCAGCCATCGTTGTTGTAATCCCCTACAGCGCCACCCATGGCGAAGCAGGGGGAGGCAATGCCCGCCTTATCGGTCACATCGGTAAAGGTTCCGTCGTGGTTGTTATGGTAGAGAGCGCCTCTCGCTTTCTCTCCTTTTAGCGCCATCTCGACAGTGGGGGAGTTGGTGAAGTAGATGTCGGGCCATCCATCCCGGTCGTAGTCGACGATCAGGACACCTCCGCTCATGGATTCGACGATGTACTTCTTCTCGGGTGCGGCGAGGTGCTTGAAGCGGATTCCCGCCGGGGCCGTGATGTCTACGAGCTGGGGGATCACGCGATTCTTGCAGGCCCGCGTCCGTGCGCCTGGTGGCGGAGCGACGGGAGCGCTATGCGCCTGGGCCAGGAGATCGCCGACCAGCATCGCCTGGAGAAGGAGGAGCAGAAGGTGGTGTCTTCGTTTCACTGCGTGCTTCGGCATCGTCTTTTACCCGAGGAGTCCATCAAGCAGGATAGGCATGGGAGGGGTTTGGAGGCTGGAACTTCTCGCTTGCGTCTCCTGGTCCATAATACTTCCGAGGTCGAGAATGCTTCGAGGATGTTGGGGAAGACGAGGGTACAGCGTGCGTGCGGCGCTCTGCATTGGAACAGGTTTGTTGTTTTCCGCCGGCGCTTCTGTGGTCGGACAAGCCGTGCCTGGCTCGGAGGGGGCTAATGTGCTGATGCCGCAACCGGCCAGCCTTTCCAGGGGATCGGGGGAGCTTGTCCTGACCTCTGCCTTCAGCATCAACATCGAGTCGCCGGGAAGTGAACGGCTCAACCGTGCGGTTGCGAGGGCGACGCGCCAGCTGCGTGAGAGGACAGGTCTGGCGTTTGCCGCCGGGACGGACGCGGGCGAGTCGAAGGCCAGGGCAGTCGTTCATGTACAGAGCGAAGGTGAGGCGGTGCAGACGATCGACGAGGACGAGTCGTATGCGCTGGAGGTGACTTCGTCGGGGGTGCGGATCGATGCGGCCACCGTCGCGGGCGCCATGCACGGCCTGCAGACGATGCTGCAGATGGTTCAGCCGAGCGGAGAGGGGTACGTTCTTCCGCTGATGACGATTAAGGATGCCCCACGCTTCCGATGGCGGGGCTTGATGATCGATTGCGGCCGCCACTTCGAACCCGTGGAGGTGATCAAGCGATCGCTGGACGGCATGGCGGCGGTGAAGATGAACGTCTTCCACTGGCACCTGATCGACGACCAGGGCTTTCGCATGCAGAGCCGAAGATTTCCAGAGCTGACCGGCAAGGGCTCTGACGGGCTCTTTTACACGCAGGAGGAGGCTCGGGATGTGGTGCGGTATGCGCGTGACCGCGGGATTCGGGTGGTGCCGGAGTTTGAGATGCCGGGCCACAGCACCGCATGGCTGGTTGCGTATCCGGAGTTGTCCAGCGGCAAACCGCCGGCTGGGATTCGACGAGAGTTCGGGATCGCGGACTATGCCATCGATCCAACGCGCGAAGAGACCTATAAATTCCTCACAAGCTTCCTGGCGGAGATGGCAGAGATCTTTCCCGATCAGTACATGCACATCGGAGGGGATGAGACGCCTGCCCCCGACTGGAAGACCAGCCCACGGATCCTGGAATTCATGCGCAAGCACGATCTGAAGGGCTCCGACGCTCTGCAGGCGTACTTCAATCAGCGCGTCCTCAAGATTCTGACAGGCCTGCACAAACGAATGATCGGATGGGACGAGATCCTGAATCCTGATCTTCCGAAGGATGTGGTGGTGCAGTCCTGGCGGGGGGAGGAGTCCCTGATCAGAGGCGCGAAGCAGGGCTACCAGGGGGTGCTGTCGGCTCCGTACTACCTGGATGCGATGCACTCTGCCGGGCAGGTATACCTGGCCGATCCCCTGCCAACGACTTCAGATCTTACCGCCGAACAGCGGCGCCTTATTCTGGGTGGCGAGGTGTGCATGTGGGCGGAACAGCTCAACGAGCGAACGATCGACTCCCGCGTTTGGCCGCGAACCGCGGCGATTGCCGAACGGTTCTGGTCACCGGAGCAGGTGCGGGATGTGGACGACATGTACCGGCGGCTGGATGCGGTCTCGGTCGAGCTCGAGGGTCTAGGCCTCCATCATCTTTCGCAGGAGGGTGTCGGATTGCGCCAGCTTGCCGGCACGCAGAATATCGATGCCCTGCGTACTTTCGCTTCTGTGCTCGAGCCGGTCAGTTTCAGCGAACGCTACCAGCAGCAGAAGACCTCGCAGACGACAGTTCTCGATCGGTTCGTCGATGCGGTCCGGCCTGATGCGCCATCCAGGCGAAGCTTCGAGCAGCTTACCCATAGCTTCCTGCAGGATCCGCGAGCGCATAAGGCTGACGGTGACCAACTGGTCTCCGCCTTCAGCAGGCTTAGTGCCGCGCTTCCGGAGGTGCAGGAGCAGATGAGGCTCTCACCCCGGCTGCAGGACGTGCAGATGCGCGCCGACCAGCTTGCCGGGCTGGCGGCGGCGGGCTCTGAGGCTGTGGGTTACCTCTCTTCGGGGACCAAGGCTCCCGCGGGCTGGAAGTCCTCCCGTGCAGATCTTCTGATGACGGCGGCCAAGCCGGGCGGGATCGTGCGCTTCACGATGCTTGACTCGCTTAGAGAGCTCTTCGCTGCCGTCCCGGAACGTCCGTGAAAGTTCCAGGAGCGCCCTTGAACCAAGAGCGCTCCTGGAGACTGGTGATCACGCAAGTGCGTTCCGCGCGATCACCTCGCGATAGAACTCCGCGCTTAGCTTCGGCGTTCGCTTCTGGGTAGTGAAGTCGACGTAGTGGATGCCGAAGCGCTTCTCGTAGCCGTCCGCCCATTCATAGTTATCGAGCAGGCTCCAGAGGAAGTAGCCACGCACGGGGACGCCCTCCGCAACGGCGCGCTGCAGTTGCGTGATGTAGTTCCGCAGATACATGACCCGATCCGTATCGAGGACCTTGCCTTCGGGAGTGAGGACGTCGGCGGAGGAGGCTCCGTTCTCGGTGATGTAGATCTCCTTTACGCCCCAGATCTTCGCTACGAGCTTGGGCGACCAGAAGAGCGCCTCCGGACCGATGGTGAGCCACGAACTGAACATATGCGGATAGGAAGCGGGGGGCGGCACCACGGCATAGCCGATGGAAGAGCTGTCCGCGCGCACATACGTCGGCTGATAGACGTTCAGGCCGAGAAAATCCAGTTTGCTTCCGATGGCCTTCATGTCGTCTGGGGCCACTTTCGGAGCTGCTGCACCGAGCCGCTTCAGGTACGCGTCGGTGTACCGGCCATCCTGAATGACCGATAGGAACATCGCATTCTCTTCCCGCATGGCGCGGGTTGCGGCTTCGATGTGCTCCGCAGTTTCGATGACCGGCGTTGTGGCCGTCGCGTTGTCGGCGAGTCCGACCTTGGTTCCGGCCTTCGCCTTGGCGCGGATCGCCTGGACAGCCAGACCATGCCCGAGGACGGCGAAATGGCTTACCTGGGCGACTCCGGCCGGGTCCAGCTTGAGACCTGGCGCATGAGTTCCCTGAGCGTAGCCCCATTCCACGAAGGTCCGCAATTCGTTGATCGTCATGAAGTGCTTGACGCGGTCGGAGAGCTTGCCGGCAGCGAAGCCCGCGTACTCGGCAAAGGCCTGTGCGGTATCGCGGCTCTGCCACCCGCCTTTGTCCTCAAGCTTCTGCGGCAGGTCCCAGTGGTACAAGGTGCAGAAGGGTTCGATCCCGTTGGCCAGCAGCTCGTCCAGCATCCGGTTGTAGAAGTCGAACCCCTTCGGATTGGGAGCTCCGGTGCCATCCGGGAAGATGCGCGGCCACGCAACCGAGAATCGGTAACCCTTTACACCGAGAGCCTTCATCAGGCCGATGTCGGTCTTGAACCGGTGGAAGTGGTCGTCGGCAACATCACCCGTGTCACCCGCGTGGGTCTTTCCGGGCGTGTGCGAGAAGGTGTCCCAGATGGACGCTCCACGGCCATCCTCCTTGACGGCACCCTCAACCTGATAGGAGGCGGTCGCCGATCCCCAGAGGAATCCGTTTGGAAAGCGGCGCTCTCTGCTGGCCTCGACCTGTTCCGGTGGCGTGTTGACGCTGTATCCGAATGCCGGGAGCGATGTGGCTCCTGCGGCAGCTCCAAGCAGACGAGCAAGTGTTCTTCTGGTGATTACAGGTGCCATCTCTTCTGTCTCCTGTCGGTAAAACGTTTTTTCGAATCTCTCAACGGAAGCAGTATAGCCACTCAGCCTGTGTTTCGGCTGAGATCTACGGTGAGATCTAACGGTGACGGAGCCGCCAGACCTCTTCCCCTGTGCGAGGCAGCTCAGCACCGGCGGGGGTGGCGAGAGGTACTGCTGAACGGCGCCTTGGATGCAGATGGACGCTGCTGCCCGGGTTCAGCATCGCTTAAGCTGGATAGAGGAATAGTGGACTGATGCGAGTGCTGCTGGTGGAAGATGAAGTGCGACTGGCTGAGAACCTCGCCTCCGCGCTGCGCGAGGGGCCGGGTTTTGCGGTCGACCATGCGGAGGACGGCAGCCTTGGAGAGCAACTATCCGAGCAGGGGTGCTACGACCTGATCATTCTGGACCTGATGTTGCCGCGCATGGACGGTCTGACAGTTTTGAAGCGGCTGCGCGCGCGTCAGGACCACACGCCGACGCTGATCCTTACGGCAAAGGAGGGCGCAGCGTCCACGATCGAACTTTTGAACGCGGGTGCGGACGACTACCTGAGCAAGCCCTTTGACCTGGGCGAGTTGATCGCTCGCGCAAAAGCCCTGATCCGGCGTGGAAAGGGTGCGGCTCATCCAGTACTTACGGTGGGTGAGATGGAGTTGAACACCCTCGAACAGACAGTGCGGAGATCGGGAAAGCTGGTGGATCTGTCGCCCACGGAGTACCGGATTCTGGAGTACATGATTCACCGTCCACGGGTGATCGTCTCCAAGCGCGAGCTGCTGGAGCACCTGTACGACTACAACTGGGAGCATCACTCGAACGTGATCGAGGCTCACATTTCGAATCTTCGAAAGAAGCTGAGCGGGAGCTCGCAGCAGCAGATCGTCGAGACGCTTCGCGGCCGCGGGTACCGGATGACGGGTTATGGCGAGTAAGGATAGCAAGCAGCGATCGATTGCGCGGCGGCTGATCAGCCTGGTGATTCTGATCCAGTTGATTTCGGCGCTCGGCGTTATTGGAGTCACGCTCGCGTACGAGCGGCATACCCGCTTCCAGGCATTCGATGTCATGCTTCGCGGTCGTGCCGACTCGCTGCTGGCGGCGGTGCAGGATGCGAATGATGAAGCGGACGACATCGTGCTGGATCGCACCAACTTGCAGATCCCTGCCGACGACCTTTACGAGGTGAAGGACGGTGCGGGGCGGGTGCTTGGCAGGTCAGCAAATTGGAATCCGGCGCTTGGGGCGGATGCGGCGCAGTCAACCGACGGCATCTTCCGGGCAAAGATCGGAGGCAGGAGCTACCGTCTGCTTCGCAGGCACGGGGTGCGGGTCGTGGATCCGGATGAGGCAAGGGGAGGCACGGCGCACACGGTTGTAGTGCTCTACGGCTCGTCGACGAAAGGCGTGTGGAAGGAGATCCGCCAGGCGGTGGTGTTCTATGCGACTGCAAGCTGCGTCCTTTTGATCTTTACCGGATTTCTGGTCTTCTGGGTGCTTCAGCGAGGGCTGTTGCCGTTGCGAGAGCTTGCGGCGGAGGCGGAGGGCATATCCGCTCACCAATGGAGCTTTTCTCCTCCGGCCAGCGCGAGATCGACGACGGAACTGGCTCCGTTAGCCCTGGCTCTCGAATCTGCGGTCCAGCGGCTCGCGCTCTCCTTCGACCAGCAGCGCCATTTTGTGGGCGACGCCGCGCACGAGCTGAAGACCGCCGTGGCCGTCCTCAAGTCTTCCCTGCAGCTGCTTACCATGCGGCCTCGCAGCGCGGCGGAGTACGAGGCTGGGCTGTATCGATCGCTGGCTGACTGTGAGCGCATGGAGGAGATCGTGGCCAAGATGCTGACGCTTGCACGGGTGGAGAGCCTCGCTGGCCGCGGGGCGATCGACCGATCTGTCGATCTCGTGCAGTGGGCGAGGGAGGCGGCGACGCAGCTCCGGCCGTTTGCGGACCTGCGCCAAGTTACGGTCGAGATGGTGTCTGCTGAATCCGCCTGGGTTGGGCTGAGCGTCGAAGAGTGTACCCTGCTTTGCTCCAATCTTCTGATGAATGCGCTGCAGCATAGCCGGAGATCCGGTGAAGTCACGATGTCGGTTCAATCTGCCGGGGAGAACTGGGTTGAGCTGCGCGTTGAAGATCACGGACGCGGCATCGACGCGGAGAGCCTTCCCCATGTTTTCGAGCGGTTTTACCGGGGAGATCCGTCACGAGCGCGAAAGACCGGAGGCACCGGGCTCGGCCTCGCGATCTGCCGGGCGATTACGGAGCAGGCGGGTGGAAGGATCCATCTGGAGAGCACACCAGGAGTTGAAACCGTCGCGATCGTCCGCCTGCCAAGGGTTCAGCGCTCGATCGGCCCTGAGACCCGGGTGCCCCTTGAAGCCGGCGTCTGGTAGTGGGTTAGTTTGAAATCTGCCGCGAGAAAGACGCGAAACCAGCACTACGCAGTTCTTCTGCGCCGAGGTCTACACCGCTAATCGCACCCGCCAGGTGTTCGGGATAAAGCTTCCGGGCCACAAATAGTTGCAGATCCCCGATCTGATCTCCATCGATCCCGGACAGCCTTCGAGCAGCATTCAGCAACGCTTCGCCATCTTCAAATCGTGCGACCCAGATGGTTGACGGGTCCGTTTGGGTGAAGGCGTCATACTCGCCAGACTTGCGCTTCAGAACAACGATGTCGCTAATGCCAGCCATGTTCTCAGGCCCATGTAGAGCCACGCAAGGGGCAAAGAACAGGCCCTCCGAAGAGGGCCTTAGCTTGATCTCTCTTCTGCTTTGTTCGGGGTGCCAGAAGTGAGAGATGGAAATGTTGAGCTTCCTTTTGAGGTATTGAAGGTACCTCTTACCGACCGGATGTTTCAGGATCGCTGATTCAAGAAAATCTCCCCTCTCAAGGGTGTACTCAGAAGTTGAACCATTGATTAGCGTAACCGCTACTTTGTTGGCTCGTAAGACTCGGATTACGTCGTCAACTTCAACATCATCCTACATTTAGGCTACCGTTAACTCCAGTCGCTTGATGTAGTTGAACCCGTCATATCCCGTAAGGCCCAGCGTTTTCGACAGATCATCGTGGAAGCTGGCGTGGGTCAAAGTATGGTGTGAGCCAACACTATGCAGCTCATCCCAAACCTCTTGGGGGGCTTGTTTCAGAAATTTCTTTAAGTTCCCGTACATTTTGATGTGCAGGTCAATAGTTCCAGCAAGCCCGCTCTCAAAGTTAGTCTGTACATCGTCCAAGCTAGTTCCATTCGCCGCGTAGTCGATGTCGACGCCTTGCGCAAACCAAGAACCATCCTCATTACAGATGATTACTTTGATGGGACCGATTCCTACGAAATGCGTTGCGCCGTCTGTGACGTGAATCGCTACGGCAGAAGACTTCGGCGTCGCGGTCGCCATAGTCATCTTCTCGGTAGACATGGTGTTTCCTCCGTATCCCTGATGTGTGTGTTGCTGTTAGACAACCGCCTCTTTAACCCGAGACCAGCGAACCTGATTCGCCCTCTGGGCAATAGCCTTACGCTCCTCGGGATGAGGAGCTTGCGCCCTTGCCTTTCCTCCCATCAGGCCGCCTCGCTTAGAAGCGGCCTTTCTACGGAGCTTCTCAGCTGACGGCTCTGCGGTCGCCTCTTGAACAAGGCGAAAGGCTTGTACGTTTACGTCCATAAGGCAATCCTCGATGGGGTCTGGGCAGACCCCGATACTAGCAACCTATTAGTAGTAGACGCGCCTATTATGCGTCAGGATGACGGATCGGCAAACATTTCTCTCGCTACAACGTTACGTTTGTCAATACCCAGTTCAGCTAACTGTCCTAATTTTACTCATTACCATATTGACCAAAATGCTTGACCCATCCCGAGAAGTCAAGCATATGATCAGTATGAACAGGCTCGACAGGTCGAAGCGCATTCAAGTAGTTCGGTGCTTGGTTGAGGGGAACAGCATTCGCGCTACTGTCCGCATGACCGGAGTAGCAAAGAATACGGTGGCCAAGTTGCTTATCGATCTCGGTACCGCTTGCGCGAAATATCAGGATGAGAACCTCCGCAATCTGCCCTGCCGTCGTGTCCAGTGCGACGAAATCTGGTCCTTCGTTGGAGCCAAGCAAAAGAACGTCTCGGAAGAGCAGATGGCTGATGGCTGGGGCGATGTTTGGACATGGACCGCAATCGATGCGGATACCAAGCTTGTTCCCTGCTGGATGGTTGGCCAGCGCGGGATCGAATCTGCCACCGAGTTTATCGGCGATCTCGCTTCCCGCCTCAAGTTTCGCGTGCAACTTACGACGGATGGACACCGGCCCTACCTGAATGCCGTAGAGGATGCCTTCGGAGATGACATTGACTTCGCCCAACTCATCAAGGTGTACGGCTCTTCTGGTGAGGCTCAGACGCGCTACAGCCCCAGCCAGTGCATCGGAACACTAACGAACGCGGTTACAGGCTCCCCGGAGCCCAAGCACATCTCCACCAGCTTCGTAGAGCGCCAGAATCTCACAATGCGGATGTCAATGCGCCGCTTTACGCGCCTCAGCAATGCGTTCTCTAAGAAGCTGGAGAACCACATGGCGGCGATTGCGCTCCACTTCATGTATTACAACTTCGCCCGCATCCACACCACTCTGCGCGTCACTCCTGCAATGGCGGCTGGGGTCACCTCAAAACTTTGGGACGTCGAAGACATCGTCAACCTGCTTGGTTCAAACTGACCCACTACCCGGCGTCTCTTCAGCTTGACTTAAGCCTGCGGTGGAAGACTAAACTTGCCGGCGTCCGGGAAGTGTTCCCTGCGTCGAGTTTACGGTGGAGATATCGATGTCCTTCGAACGTACCTCAAGCCCCCTCTCAGGGAGATCCGGACTGCCGCTTGCCGCGACAGCTGTTCTTCTCGGAATGCTCTCCGCCACCTCATGCGCCTTTGCGCAGGGTCAATACAAAGTGGTGGACCACTGGAAGATAGGCGGTGAGGGCGGTTGGGACTACCTAACGTCAGACTCCGCGGCGCACCGTCTGTACGTGGCGCATGGACCTCGCATTGAAGTGATCGATACAGCCAGCGGGAAAGTTACGGGCTCGATCACCGGTTTAAAGGGCACCCATGGCGTCGCTCTCGATGATTCCGGGAAGTTCGGATATATCAGCGATGGTGGTGGAAATGCAGTCGTCGTCTTCGATCGCAGCAGCCTGCAGACGGTTGCGACGATTCCGGTCGGAACGAACCCCGACGGCATCTCGTTCGAACCAGCGACCAAGACGGTTTGGGCGTTCAATGGTCGCAGCAAGGACGTGACCGTGATCGACACCACCACACAGAAGGTGATCGCGACCATTCCCCTGCCCGGCCGACCTGAGTTTCCAGCTGCCGATGGCAAAGGTACGATGTTCGTGAATATTGAAGATAAGAACGAGATTGTCCGGCTTGATGCCGCAACAAAGAAGATCACCGCGCAGTGGCCGCTGACGGACTGCGACTCTCCCTCGGGGCTGGCCTTCGATGCGGAAGGACGCCGTCTTTTCTCCGTCTGCGATGGGAAGAAGATGGCCGTTACCGACGCAAACACTGGAAAGCATCTGGCGACACCCACGATCGGCGAGGGCCCTGACGCAGCCGGCTACGACCCGCAACACAAGGTGGCTTTCTCATCGAACGGTGATGGAACGCTGACGGTTGTTGACGCCAGCGGCACCAGCTATCCCGTGGTGCAGACGGTAACCACGGAACGAGGAGCCCGGACGATGGCGTTTGACGAGGGCACTGGACGCGTTTACCTGATGACGGCGAAGTTTGGGGAACGGCCGGCGGCGACAGCGCAGAATCCCAGGCCCCGGCCGGCGATTCTGCCGGACAGCTCCACGATTCTGGTAGTCGCGCGATAGAAAACACAGAGCGAGTCAGGTCCGGAGCAGGGAGGCCGGCGGGAAGTTTACCCGCCGGCCTCCCTGTCTGTGCCAGTCTCTCGACTGGGGCCGTCTTGAGCGGCACGGAGCTTCAGGCTGAAGCTTACGCCGCGTGCTCACGACCCCGCGTCATCCAGTAGTAGACCGCGGGAGTCACGATGAGGCTCAGCACCATCGAGATGATGAGGCCGCCAATGACGGCGATGGCCAGCGGCTGCAGCATCTGCGAGCCCGCACCAAGCGCAAAGGCCAGGGGAAGCATGCCGCCGATCGCGGCCAATGCGGTCATGAGGATTGGGCGAAGGCGGCGTTGCGCGGCGTGAAACATCGCCTCGCGCGCCGGCCTTCCCTCGCCCCGGTAGTTCTCGTCCGCGTCAAGCAGAAGGATGCCGTTCTTCGCGACGATGCCGATCACCATGATCAGGCCCATGAACGATGCGACGTTGAAGGTGATGCCAGTGATCAGAAGGGCGAAGACCACGCCCGAGATGGAGAGGATGGAGGAGGTGAGGATGGCCACGGGGGCCGAGAAGTTGCGGAAGTTTGCCAGAAGGACACCAAAGACGAGCGCCAGAGCGAGCACGAGGACGCGTACAAGGTCGTGGAAGGACTTCTGCTGCTCCTGATAGGTGCCACCGTACTCGACTCGGACTGAGGCCGGGAGGTGAAGGGCGTCGACCGTCTGCTGAACCTTAGCCATGGCAGTGCCTAGATCCGATCCCTCGAGGCGGCCGGTGACAACGGCCAGCAACTGGAGGTTCTCGCGGCGGATCTCGTTCTGAGGCGGAAGCTGCTGAATCTGTGCGAGCGATCCAAGCGTCGCAGTCTTTCCTGTACTGCTGTTGAAGACGGTGTTCTGAATCGTATCGAGCGAGGCGCGGGTCTCGTCTCCGAGCCGGACGCGTATGGTGTAGGGGCGTCCGTTTGCGATCAGTGGATCGGTGGTCGCGACGCCATCGAGGATGGAGGTTGCATCTTCGGCGACCTCCATCGGGGTGAACCCGAGCCGCGCGGCGACGGTCGGATCGACCTGAAAGTTGGTCGCTGGACCGCTGATGGTGTTCTCGATTCCGTTCTGTACATCGACGACGCCGCTGATCTTGCCGATCGCATTCGCCACCCGAGGTCCGAGTTGTTGCAGAAGGACCGGATCGTTGTTGAAGATCTTGATCTGGATGGGCTGCGGCGAGTTCGACAGATCTCCGATCATGTCCTGCAGCACCTGGGTGAATTCGATGTCCAGCTGCGGCTCGGTTTTTTTGACCTCGGACCGCACATCGGCGATGACCTCGTCGATCCCGCGGCCGCGCTTGCTCTTCAGGCGCACCGTAATGTCGCCGGTGTTTGCTTCCGTAACGGAAGCGAGGCCCATCTGCAGGCCTGTGCGCCGCGATGTGCTCTCCACCTCGGGGGTATCGTGTAGCACGTCCTCGACATGCCTGAGCACGCGATTCGTCTCGGTGAGCGAGCTGCCCGCGGGCATGATGTAGTCGAGGATGAAACCGCCCTCATCCATTGCGGGCAGAAGGTCGGATCCCAGACCGCGGTAGGCGAAGAATGTTCCTACGACCAGGGCTCCGCAGATTGCAGCGAGAACCAGGGGCCGGCCGAGCGAGAACGTCAAGGCGCGCTCGTGCAGACGCATGACCCACCCAAGCAGGCCGCTCGACTCATCGTGCGGCTTGGCCGAATCGCCACGTCCCTGCCTAAGGAGAACCAGGCTGAGGCCGGGCGTCCAGGTAAGCGCCAAAAGGAGAGAGGTGAGCAGAGAGGCGGTCATGGTGATGGCGAGGGCACGGAAGAAGCTTCCCGTGACGCCGGTTACGGAGATGAGCGGGAGGAAGACGACGACCGGTGTGATCGTGGATCCGATGAGCGGTCGAGTGATCTCGCTGAGAGCTTTGCGAACCGCTTCCACCCGTGTTTCGCCGGAGTCACGATGGAGGACGATGTTCTCGACCACAACGATGGCGTCGTCGATGATGAGGCCGATTGCGGCGGCGAGGCCACCGAGGGTCATGAGATTGAAGCTCTCCCCTATGAGCCAGAGAAACAGAATCGTAACCGCGATGGTTACAGGAATGACCAGGCCGGCTACGAGCGAGGAGGTCCAGTCGCGAAGGAAGAGGAACAGGATGACGCAGGCGATGAGGACGCCGATCAGAATTGCGTCGCGGACGCTCTTGATGCTCTCCCGAACGAGCTGGGACTGGTCATAGTAGGGTATGAGTTGCACCCCCGGCGGAAGCCTTTTCTGGAGATTTGTGATCTCCGCGGCTACCCCGTCCGCGACGGCGACCGTGTTGCTTGCAGGCTGCCGGTTGATGTTGAGCAGAACCGCCGCTGTTCCATTAGCGGTTACAACGGTGTAGACCGGCAGGTTTCCTTTCTCCACCGTAGCGACGTCGGAGACATGGACGGGTGCACCGCCCGGAGTCGTCTTTACAACCAGTCGGGCCAGCTGCTGTGCATCATGAACCTGCGCACCGACCAGGCCCAGGATGAGCTGATGATTCGCCTCATAGAGCCCCGGGGAATCGATGATGTTGGACGCCTGCATCGAGTTCACCAGATCGAGGATGGTGACGCCGGATGCCTGCAGCTTCGCAAGATTCGGGATAACGTGAAACTCCGGAATCTTGCCTCCCTGCACGGTGACGATGCTGACGCCGGGAACACGATTCAGCGGCGGCTTAAGGTCGTAGGTGGCCAACTCCCAGAGCTGCGATTGCGAGAGCTTCTCCGACGTGAGGCTATAGCCGAGGATGGGAAAGGTTGCGAAGGTCAGGCGATTGGTCGTTATCTTGGCGGTGTTGGGAAGCGTCTGCTGCACCTTGTTCACGGCTGCGTCGACCAGCTGGAGCGTACGGAACATGTCCTCGCTCCAATCGAAGAACAGGCTTACTTCCGCCGACCCGCGACTTGTAGTCGAACGTACCGTCACCAGACCCGGGACCGTGTTGATCGCATCCTCGACCGGCTTCGTGATGGTAACTTCCATCTGCTCGACTGGCATTACGCCGTTATCGATGCCGATGACCACACGGGGAAAGTTGGTATCCGGAAAGACGGAGATCGGAACCTGAAAGGCAAAGTAAAGGCCGGCAATCGTGAGCACGATCAGAAAGAAAAAGATGGTGCTGCGATACCGGGCCAACCAGAAGCTCTCCTCCTCCTGGGCGGTCTGCTGCGGCTTTGGTTCGGCTGCGATCACTTCTCGTCCACCCCTTTGCCCGCTCCAGGTTTTGCACCGCCTGTGTCAGAGGCGGGCTTCGCATCCTCTTCCGCAGGACCGACCTTGACCTTGGTTCCGTCTTCGAGACCATAGGCTCCCGTGGTCACGACCGTGTCGCCCGTTGTTACGCCATTCGTGATCTGAACGTCGTCTCCATCCTGGATCCCGAGACTGACCGCCTTTCGATGCGCCGTTCCGTCAGCTCCCACGACCAAGACCGACTTACTGCCATCCTGTGCCGTGAGGATTGACGCTGAGGGGAGCTTGAGCGCAGAGGCCGCCGACCTGCCAACGACGGAGGCTCGCACCGGTGTTCCCACTTTGAGCGCGCCGTTGCGATTATCCGCACGCAGCCAAACTTCGACGGTGGTACTTCCGGGATCGAGCGCCGGGCTGATGAGCGAGACCTTTGCGGCCACCGGATCGGCCAAGCCTGGAACGGTCATCTCGGCATCGTCCCCGAGCTTCAGGCGCTGAGCGACCATCTGAGCGAGATGAAGTTTCGCGAGCACGGAGGAGGTATCCATGACGGTGACAAGGCCCGTTCCAGCGGCGGCTGTCTCGCCGGCGAAGAGAGATCGGTCGGTGACGACGCCGGATATGGGACTCCGTATCTCGGAGTACGAGACCTGTGCCTCTGCGCCGAGATACTTTCCCCTGGCTGAGGTGAGTTGGCCTCCGGCCTGTTCGATCGCTGCCTTATGGCTCACCGACTGTACGGATTCGAGGTGTTTCGAAGCCGCGTCGTAGGCCGCCTGCGCCTGCACAAGACCAGCGGTCGCCGTATCCAGATCACGGCCCGGAATCGCGCCCTGTGAGAAGAGCTGCTGCCGTCCCTGGAAGATGCTCTGGTTTAGATCCAGATTGGCCTTGGTCTGCATCACGTCCAGCTGAGCCTTTTGGAGATCCTCCGGAACCTGCGCCCTGGTCTGGGTCTCGTAGACCGCCTGTGCGGCGGTGTAGGTGCCTTTGTTATCGAGGGCCGCTGCCTGGAGGTCGCGATTCTCAAGCGTCGCCAGGAGTTGGCCCGCTTTTACATGCGAGCCACGCTGAACGTAGAAGCGCCGAATGGGTGCGCTGATCTTGGGCGAGAGCGCCGCTTGCGCCAAGGGGGAGAGCACGGCATCCGAGGTGATGTGCTCAGCCATCGGACCCTGCTCAGGATGCTCGGCCTGCACCGTGACTTCCGTCTCCGGAGCAGCGGCTTCCTTGGTCTTGCAACCGCTTAGAAGAGCCGCTCCGAGAACGAGCGCAGCCGGCCATAGGTGAAAGGCCCAGCCATGCTGATGAGCTCTTGAGGGTTTGTATACGGCGTCAGGACTTCGATTCACTGGCTTGTGCTCACTCTCGCGATTCTGCTCACAGCGTACCTGTCAAACTTTGAAGATTAGCGAGTGCTGCCTGAAAGCGAATGCTTCCATCTTCCCGGGCATTTTCAGCGGTGGTGAGGGCGTTCTGCGCATCCACCACCTCAAGCACGGTAGCCTCACCATTCGCGTACCGGAGCCGGGTGAGACGGAGACTCTCCGTTGCCGTGCTGACGCTGCTCTCAAGCGACGCCGCCTGATCCCGGGCTACCACGGCCTCGTCATAGCCCTCGTCCAGCGCGACAACCAGACGTCTTTGGGTCGCGCTCAGCGCAACTCGGACAGCCTCACGACGGATCTGGCTTTGCTTCACGCGATGCTCGCTTGCGAGCCAATCCCAGAGGGGAATATCGAGAGTTGCGCTGGCGGAGTAGCCCAGATTCCTCACTCCACCCGGCCCGGAGCTCGCGAACTGTGGCGCGTCGATTCCATAGGTGTAGTTGAAGGCAAGATCCGGCAGGTAGGCCGCACGCGCGGAGAGTACACCCGCGTCGCTTACGCGCAGCGCCGCCAAGGCGCTTTTCAGTTTCGCGTTGTTTGCGGAGGCCCGGGTATTGATCTCCTCACGGGTTGGAAGAGCAGGGACGGTACGCTCCTGCAATTGGAAGGGTGTGCGCGGGTCAGGAAAGAGGAGCACAGCGAGTTCCAGCCGAGCCCGGTTGGAGGCCAGCTTTGCATCCGCGAGATCGCGATTTCTCCCCTGCTCCTGAAGCTGCGCTTTGACTACGTCTGCGTGTGCACTCTCGCGTGCCTGCTCTCGCTTCCTGGTCAGATCGGTGAAGTTGGCGGCCTCTGTCGCGGCGCGCTGGGCGATCTGCAGCTTACGGCTGCCGGCTGAAGTGCTGTAAAAGAGGCTGACGACGGTCGAGACGAGGCCGCGGCGTGCGATCTCCAATTCAGCCGCCGCTCGCGCCGCACCTGCGCTCGCAAGCTGGAGATCGGCGAGTTGCTTGAAGCCGAGCGTCTCCGTCACGGAACCCTGGCTGAAGTACTCGTGGATTGTGTTGTTGGCGACAAAGATGGGCGCCGGTTGAAAGCCTGTCTGTCCGCCCGCGTTCTTGGACCCGTTTGCCTCGGTGAAGAGGTACTGGTTGTGGTAGACGGCGTTCGGCAGAAGAGCGGCGCGGGCAATCGATCGATCGAGTGCGGTCGCCTCGCTCTCCGCAAGGGCCGCCGCGAATGCTGGCTCATTGGTCTGCGCACGTTGAAGCGCTTCCGCTAGATCTATGCTGACGGTGGAAGCAGGCTGAGGGTCTGTTGCAACCGCCGGAGCGGATGACTGGGCGTAGACCGCCGCCGCGGAGAAGAGAAGGCTGAGTGCAAGGCTGAGCCTGTAAATTGTGCGCCCGCGCTGCCGGTCAGATTCCTTGTGAGAGGACATGCTAAGGGAACCATACTGGCTAAAACTTAAGATGTCCTGAAGTATTTCCGGGCTTAGGAGTTCTCGGGATTTGCGGCCTCCCGGTCCATTCAGCCGCTTTGTTTCGGAACAATCTCGAGCTTCACCGGGGCGATGCCTGTCTCGATTAGACCGATTCTTTCGGCAGCTGCCGAAGATAGATCGATGATGCGATCGGGACGTATCCCGCGATCGTTGATTCGAACAATAACAGACCGCCGGTTCCGTAGATTGACAACCCGAACAAAGGTGCCAAACGGGAGAGTGGGATGGCAAGCTGTCAGCGCGCCCTTATCGAAGATCTCGCCACTGGCGGTTTCGCGGCCATCGAAAAAGCCGCCGTACCAGGAGCCTATTCCGGACAGAAGACGATGGGGAGTTGTGGTGTCGGACCTCCGGTGCGTCTTGGATGTCGCCTTCGAATTGGCGGAGCTCAAGGTGTGCAGCGGCATCTCCTTCTGACTGAGCGGCTGAATCGTCGCAACAGAGAGGACCGCGACACAGGATCCAACAATCGAACAGGCAACCACACTTCGTCGGAAAGCTGAACTCAAATAGACCTACCTCTCCAAAATGTACTTGATAAGGTTACAAGCTTGAGACTCCTGCGGCAACCCGCGCGAAGGTTTGGTAGTGGGTCAGTTTGAAATCCACAGGGCTTGCGGGTTTGAGCGTAGGGAGCGATGATAGACACATGCCTAGCCGCTCAAGCATAAATCGGGACTTTACTACGACCGCACTCAGGATTGTCGAACAGGCTATCGGCGAGAGGATGGACGGCTCGTCCCTTCCTGACCCGAACGAGGGAAAGAACGCGGCGGCTGTTGCCCTTGGCAAGCTGGGTGGAGCAAAAGGTGGACGGGCGAGAGCAAAAGCACTCTCGCCCGCAAGACGGAAACAGATTGCGAAAAAGGCTGCGATAAAGCGGTGGGGCAAAGACCGCTAAACTTCATCGTCATCATCGTCCAGATCAATGGTCGGTGTTGACGGGTAGGTAGCAGGCAGGTTTGCCTCTTGGACATCGGGATTGAAGTTGTAGTCCATATCGGACAGCTTCACGCCATACACGTTGTTGTCGTTGTAGGACTGAAAGTCCAAGTCCATCTGCTTCACATCATGGAATGCTGCCGTCCTTCGCAATTGAAGGGACAACCTCATGTGCTCCGGCGGAGCGACGTCCTTTTGATACCAACGAGACCGACGCTTGACACCATCTTGGGTCTCCACCGGAATGAAGATGGCATGGTTTTTGCGGACGTGCCTTCCCTGCGGATCGTCAATGTAATCGTTCTTTAGATAACGGGCGATGTCTTTCCGGAGAATCTCTTCCGGCGTTTGCGGTACTGGCCGGGAGAGGCCCTGTCTAATGGCCCACTCCGCAATCAGATGCGGCTCAATCGCGGGGTCAATGTCTGGGTGGCTCTGCTTGTATTGGTCTAAGACGTATTCAATCTGTAAGCGCTTCTTCTGGGGCCGCTCTCCCGCCTGCACTTCTTTTTCCTTCGTTGCCATGTGTTCCTTTCTCGTTACACGATCCCAGGTGCCATGCCTTGTCCCCAACCGTCAGTGAGGGCTGTCTGCGTAATGATTGAGCGCACCTTCACCAAGAACTGGCGATGCGCTCCCTGTCCCAACTCGGAACGTCTTTGCAGTTGCCCGACGACGATGCCGGGATGCATCTTGACTCGAATTGCAAACTGGACTACGCGGTGTTCTGGGTAGAGGGGAGAGAGCCGACTCACAAAGGAATCCATCTCAGCTTTCGGAACAAGAATGTTTGCGGCAACCTCGTTTGCAAGCCTCTCCACGTCATCCTCGGCTAGCAAAACGGAGATGCGGCCATCGGGTTCGTTTCCTGTTAGGTCGTCTACCGAATAAGCGTCGTTGTGTTTGACGTGAGCGAACTCGTGCATCACTGTGAACCAAAAGTTGTCTATGCGATCATGTCGAACTGAAACCGCAATCACAGGCTCACCTTCAATCCAGAAAGCAGCACCGTCTATCCTTGCGTTTGGCAAAATCTCCACAATAATGAACCGAACGCCATAGTTAGCGAGCAACTGCGGCAACTTCGCTATCTCATTTGGGAACGCTGCCAGCTGACGAAGCTTCTTTTCGAGCGAGGGCAGCCGCTTCACATCGAAGGGCGCGACAGGCAAAACTTTTGCAAGCTGTCGCGCACGGAACACCCAAGCCTTTTCGGTTTGGTTGAGATGTGACAACGTGACTGTTCGCCGTGCAGCGATAGGAAACGTAATGCCACCTTTGATGGGGCCGCCAATGAACTTCTCAATTTCTTGTTCAAGATCCGAGAGTTGCGAAGTCTCTTTGATCCATCCACGCTTTTGCATCTCCCGTATTGGGAGAGCAGCATAAAGTTCAGCCATGCGCTTCACAACGTTAGCATCGGTCTCTACTTTAGAGAGTTCATAAAGCGCATCCCACTTTAACCAATCGGAGGGCGCATTATTGAGGGCCGCGCCCAACGCTACTGCCATATCTGGGCTGATCCCCGCCTTGCCCGCGACGATGTTGCTAATGGTTCCGCGATGACGCGCGGTCACGATCGCAAGCTCTTCTTGACTCCAACCCCTCGCCTCTAGGATCTCTTTGAGGATTTTTCCCGGATGGCGGGCGGTGGTTCCGAATAGGTCTCTGTCCATGCTCACAAAAACCAGTGTATTATCCCATTTGAGCAGTTGTCAACTAACTATGCGCAAACTGATTGCCAAAACATAGGCGTTCAAGCATAATGGTCAGTATGAACCGGCTAGACAAATTAAAACGGGTCCAAGTGGTGCGGTGCTTAGTAGAGGGAAACAGCATTCGTGCAACCGTTCGCATGACGGGTGTTGCGAAGAACACGGTTGCCAAGCTACTGGTTGAACTGGGGACGGTCTGCGCTCAGTATTAGGACGAGCACCTCCGGAACCTGCCTTGCCGTCGTGTTCAATGCGACGAGATTTGGTCGTTTGTGGGAGCGAAGCAGAAGAACGTCTCTAATGACCAGATGGCAGACGGCTGGGGCGACGTTTGGACTTGGACGGCTATTGATGCTGATACTAAGCTCGTTCCCTGTTGGATGGTCGGTCAGCGCGGATTGCCTTCGGCTAGAGCCTTTATAGGCGATCTAGCCGACCGCCTGAGCAATCGGGTTCAACTTACCGTCGATGGCCACCGTCCCTACCTACAGGCGGTGGAAGAGACATTTGGATCGGACATAGATTTCGCTCAACTCATCAAGGTCTATGGCGCGTCCGGTGAGGCTCAGACGCGCTACAGCCCCGGCCAGTGCATCGGGTGCGACACGAACACCATTACAGGCAACCCTGACCCTAGGCACATCTCCACGAGCTTCGTAGAGCGTCAGAACCTAACCATGCGTATGTCGATGCGTCGCTTCACCCGCCTAACCAATGCGTTCTCAAAAAAACTGGAAAACCACATGGCGGCGATTGCCCTCTACTTTATGTACTACAACTTTGCGCGTGTCCACCAGACGCTCCGTGTCTCCCCGGCGATGGCAGCGGGGGTCACCTCAAAACTTTGGGACGTTGAAGACATAATCAACCTCCTGGAATCAAACTGACCCACTACCGAAGGTTTCTTGTCATTTCTTGCAACTCGTGATGAGCTCCGCACCGAAGCGACCCGGGCTGCCGAGTTCGCGAGATCACTCTTCCACTAGAGGTCTCAAGCAGGCGTTACCATACGGAACAGCACATCGAGACCTCGATGGGAATCTGCTGATTGCGCTGTTTGCGGAACGCTGGTACGAGGATCCATGACCGAGAAAGAGATGCAATTCTCCCACGCAACACTTTCCGAGATCTACGAGCAGCCGGCCGCGCTCGCACAGACGTTGGCGGCCTATACCAGGAACAACCAACTACCAAACGATCTATGGTCGCCCGTCTCCGCTGCGCTCAAGGGCAAAGACCGCCTGATCATCGCAGCCAGCGGTTCCAGCCGGCATGCGGGAATGCTGGGCGAGATCATGATGGAAGAGCTCTCCGGGATTGCCGTCGATGTGGAGTATGCGAGCGAGTACGTCTACCGGAGACGCGACTTGGTGTTGAGCCCGGCGGCGTTGGTGATCTCACAATCCGGAGAAACGGCGGACACACTGGCGGCTTTGCGTGAGGCAAAACTTCGAGGGGAGCCGTCCATTTCGATCACAAATGTCCCCGGGTCCTCGATGACTCGCGAGGCTGATGTCTCACTTCTCACGCAAGCGGGCAGAGAGCTCGCCATTGCCGCAACGAAAAGCTTCGTGACGCAACTCAGCCTGCTCTATCTCATGGCGCTGCTTCTTGGGCGCGACCGGGAAGAGATGACCGGCGAGCAGATCGAAGATCATCTTCGGGGGCTGGCAGGTCTGCCGTCGCTCATGGAGCGCTCTCTTCCCCGGTGGGAGAGAGAGATGAAGTCTGTCGCGAAGACGTTTTATGCCGCCGAGGCGTTCCTCTTCCTGGGGCGCGGTCTACATTATCCGATCGCACGAGAGGGCGCGCTGAAGCTCAAGGAGATGTCTTACCTCCACGCCGAGGCCTACCCGTCGGGTGAGCTGAAACATGGTCCAAACGCTTTGCTGGGACCCGATTCGCCGCTGGTCGTTCTGGCGACGCATGACCCGCGAGATCCGATGTCCATGGTGCGCTATGAAAAGACGGTCCAGTTACTGCGCGATATCGCCGGGCAGCAGAGCCATATTCTCGCCATAGCCACGGAAGGCGATACTCAGATCAGTGCACTCAGCCGAAGCTGCGTTTATGTGCCAGATGCCCCGGAGTTGCTGGCGCCCTTTCTCGAGATTGTTCCGCTGCAGCTCTTCGCCTATTCCATGTCAGTACAGCGCGGCAACGATGTCGATAAGCCCCGGAACCTGGTAAAGGCCGTCGTTGTCGAGTGACTTCCCTGCTGCCCAACCATACGTTACAGATTAGCGCTCCTCAGGCCTCCTCCACCAAAAGGTGGACCCCTGGCTCCAACGAGATGAGGATGCTGACGGGTATCGATGCGAGTAGCTTGTAGTCACTGGTGGGAGGCGTTCCATTCCATCCTTCGCCATGGGTCAATCCGCTGCTGCCACTCTGCCAACGGGTTGACTGTACGAAGCCAAGTTCTTAGTGAACTTCGTTAGGTGATGTGGGCGCTGCAAGCACGAGAGTGGAGATTCCAGAAGAACCGTGGTGGTCGTCGAGCGCAAATCCGGGGAGTTCAATCGTCCTAGCCTCGGCCCGATTGCTTGGAAGTGGGGGGCGGCAGCGCTGACCGCGCTTCTATTCTTTGTGGCATCGTGCCGCTCCAAGGACAGGCTGCCGGTTCCGCCGTCGGAAGAGTATTCAAAATACGTCTCAGCCTTCTACACAGGTCTGGCTGCGCTACAGGTCGGGGACGATGTCAGGGCGGAGAGCAGTCTTAGCGATGCAGCGCGGATCGTACCTGGGGAGCCTGCCGGATGGGTGAACTGGGGCGTACTCGCCCTGCGCCAAAGAAACTTCGATGCCGCAGGGCAGCGTCTCGAAAAAGCGAACCAACTCGCTCCCAAGCGCGACACGATCCGTTATCTCCAAGGCGTTCTCGAGAGCAATCGCGGCAACTCGGCAGCCGCGATCACGGATCTGCGGGACGCGGTTCGTCTTAACCCAAAGAACCTGAAGGCGCTGTACCTTCTGGCATCCGAGACGGAGCGTCAGGGTGACGCCGGCAGCGAAGCAGCATTTCAGCAGCTGATCGAGCAGATCCTGGAGGTACAGCCGGATAACACGGCCGCTCTGGTGGATCTAAGCCGGATTGCCGCGAAGCGCGGGGACGCCAGCGTCCTGCAGAAGACAGTCGGTCGACTCGCAGCGCAAGCCGGGGGATGGCCGACCGAAGCCACCCAGCAGCTCACACAATTACAAGCTGCGGCTTCCGGCCCGGATCCTCGGTCGGCAGCGACACGGTCGACCTTTCTCCGCAATGTCCTGATGCGGGTCCCAGAGTTTCGGGTGAATCTCGCGGAGATCAAGGCGCAGCCAGGAGACGATGCCGAGCCGGTCTCTCGCCTGTTCCTTCTAGAGAATGCTCCGTCCCGGCCCGCCGCTCCGGATTTCGGGATCAGCTTCGAAGACCAGGGCGTCAAGGGAGTCGATGGCACAGGGTGGAAGTGGATCGGCGCCATCTCGATGAACGGAACGGATGCGCCCGCGACGGTGGTGGCCAATGGGCACGAGGTGCGCTTGACTACGGGAGCCGGACTGCCGTTCCCGGGCGGCTCCCCTGAGCTGCCGCCCTCCCCCGAGGGCATCCTGCCTTTGGACTTCAACTACGACTTCAAGATGGACCTTCTACTGGCCGGCTCAGGGGGCGTGCGTTTCTTTCGGCAGGAGCGACCGGATGCTTTCACCGATGTGACGTCTTCGACAAAGCTGCCGAAGCAAATCGCCGACGCCTCCTACACCGGCGCGTGGGCTGTTGATATCGAAGCGGATGGCGATCTCGATGTGGTGCTCGGATCAAGGACGGGCGTGCCGCAGGTTCTGCGAAATAACGGGGACGGGAGCTTCACGGTCATTCACCCCTTTGCTGATGTCTCCGGCGTACGGCAGTTCGTCTGGGTTGATTTGAATGGGGATGGCAATCCTGATGCCGCGCTGATCGATGGCGACGGACGTTTGCGAGTGTTTTTGAACGAGAGATCGGGCCGCTTCCGCGAATCTGCACTTCCGGGTGGATTTAAGAGCGTGCGAGCGATCACCTGCGCGGACGTGGGAGACGGCGCACTTCTCAGTCTTGTGGCTGTACAGCAGGATGGAGGTGTCGTTCGCCTCGGATATGGGCAGGCGAATCGATCCTGGGAGAGGAAAGAGATTGCGCGCGTGCCGGGCTCTCCGGCCTTGCCCGGCAACGAGGTGCGTCTCCATGCGGCTGATCTGGACAACAACGGAGGTGTTGATCTCCTCCTTGTAAAGGCGACGGCAGAGGCGACTGGTCAGCCGGGCGCGGTGATCTGGCTCCAGGACGAGAGCGGCCACTTCAATCTCCTGAAGCAGTCCACGAGTCTGCCCTCTGTGTTTGACGCTGCGGACACCCGGGCGAGCGGCAGGCTCGATCTGCTGGGCCTTGGTGACGACGGGAGAGCAGTGGATGCAGTGAACCGCGGCGCGAAGAGCTACCACTGGCAGACGATCCGGCCACGAGCACGGCAGGCGACTGGAGATCAGCGCATCAACTCGTTCGGGGTCGGGGGAGAGATCGAGGTGCGCTCAGGCCTCCTTACGCAGAAGCAGTTGATTACCCGGCCCGAGCTTCACTTCGGCCTCGGCGAGCAGAGATCCGCTGATGTGGCGCGCATCGTATGGCCGAACGGATCGGTGCGTGCCGAGTTTGGTCTGAAGAGCGATCAGCAGATCGTCACGGAGCAACGCCTGAAGGGTTCTTGCCCCTTCCTGTTCGCCTGGAATGGCCGACAGATGGAGTTCGTAAAGGATTCGGTACCCTGGGGCTCCGCCATCGGCCTACGCATTAATTCGCTCGGGACAGCACGAGTCGAGGCGACCGAGGAGTGGTACAAGATTGGCCGGGAGGAGTTGAAGCCGCGCGACGGTTTCTACGACCTCCGAATCACGGGTGAGCTATGGGAGTCTTACTACTATGACCAGCTTTCCCTGATGACCGTGGATCACCCGGCCGACACCGAAGTGTTCACCGATGAACGCTTCGATATTCCGCCGGTTAAGCTGGCCGTAACTGCGGTAGGTTCTCCACAACCGATCGCTCGCGCCGTCGACGACAACGGTCAGGACGTGACTGGCATTCTTTCCGCCCTGGACGGCAGATATCTCGACACCTTTGGACGCGGGCAATATCAGGGTGTCACGCGCGATCACTTTGTTGAGATAGACCTCGGAGACAAGACGCCCTCTACCGGCCCTCTCTGGCTGATCGCAAAGGGGTGGCTCCATCCTTCTGACTCTTCGATCAACATCGCTATGAGTCAAGGCAAGCACGACGCCCCGCGATGGCTGAGCATGGAGGTTGCGGATGGACGCGGCGGGTGGAAGATGGCTCGTCCAAACCTGGGATTCCCCGCGGGACGGAAGAAGATCTGCCTCATTGATCTCAACGATGTGTTCGTCCCGGGCGCGCCTCGGCTTCTTCGGCTCCGAACCAACCTCGAAGTATTCTGGGACTCGATCCAGTGGGCGCAGGGTCTTCCCTCGACGAAGCTCGCGATCACGCGCCTCGACCCCACCTTCGCGGATCTTCAGTACCGCGGCTTCTCGGCCATCCATCAGGCAAACTCATCCTCGCCCGAGATCCCGGACTACAACCACCTCTCCGGCACGGTGCAGCGATGGAGGGATCTTGCGGGTTATTACACTCGCTTCGGTGATGTTCGGGAGCTCCTCAAAGCAGCCGATGATCGATACGTGATCATGAACGCAGGTGACGAGCTCTCGCTTCGCTTCCCTGCACCGCCTCCGCCGCCCGCAGGCTGGGTGCGGGATTACGTGATCGCGGGCGATGGATGGATAAAGGATGGCGATTACAACTCGAGCTATTCCCAGACTGTGCTGCCCTATCCCTATCACGCTCGCAAAATCTATGACACGCCGCCTCGAGATCTGGAGGATGACTGGGTGTACCAGCACCACAGACAGGATTGGCAGACCTACCAGACCCGTTACGTAACGCCAACACACTTCCAAAACGCCTTGGGGAGTAAGGCAGGACGATGAAGCAGGCAGGAGCAGCACGTGTTGTACTTGGAATCTTCTTTGTGGGACTGCTGGTCACACCGGTCGTGATCAGGCGGGCGTCATCGAAACGCTCGGCGTCCATAGAATCCAATCTCGACGAGGGCTCGTCGATAGCTCGTCACGGATTCCACCTACAGGAGGTCGCTCGCGCATCCGGGATCAACTTCGTTCACCAGGCTCCCGATCTCGATCCCAAGCTCGCATCGATTATGCCCGAGGTCGCTTCCATGGGAGCATCAGTCTCTATCGTCGACTTTGATCGCGACGGTTGGCCCGACATTTACGTGACGAACAGCGCGTTTGGAAGTAGGAATGCCCTTTATAGAAACCTGCACGATGGGACCTTCAAGGATGTTGCGAGTGAGATGAAGATTGCTGACGTGAACCAGGCAGGTACGGGCGTCTCCATGGCAGCCGTTTGGGGAGACTACGACAATGACGGATATGAGGATCTGTTGCTGATCAAGTGGGGCCGGCCAGAGCTCTTCCATAACGATCAGGGCCGCGGCTTCACCCGAGTTAGCGAACAGGCTGGTCTTCCGCCCTGGATCAACGCCAATACCGCGGTGTGGTTCGACTACGACGGCGACGGTCGGCTTGATTTATTTATAGGCGGGTATTATTCCGAAGATATTGATCTCTGGCACTTGAAGACGACAAGAATCATGCCGGAGAGCTTCGAATATGCAAAGAATGGCGGACGAAAATACCTCTTCCACAATCTAGGTGGGGGGCGCTTTGAAGAGGTAAGCGCGAAGGTTGGAATCGACAGTCGGCGCTGGGCGTTGGCCTCCGCTGCCGCGGATCTGCGAGGAAGCGGCCACCCGGACCTCTTCGTCGCAAACGATTACGGCGTTCCGGAACTCTATCTCAACGATGGCAAGCGTTTTCACGAGACGGGGGAGAAGACCGGCGTAGGTTTCGCTCCAAAGAGCGGGATGAACGTAGCATTCGGAGATGTCTTTAACCAGGGCAGGTATGCGGTCTACGTGTCCAACATCTCGGAAGATGGTGTGCTGATTCAGGGGAACAACCTCTGGGTTCCAAAGGAAGGCACTGGCGGCACCGACATAAAATATGAAAACCTTGCGCGCGACATGGGCGTAGAGCTTGGAGGCTGGAGTTTCGGCGCACAGTTCGGCGATCTTAACAACGACGGAACGCTCGATCTCTACCTTACGAATGGATACGTATCTCTGGACCGCAAGCGAGACTACTGGTATGACTTTGCAAAGGTCGCTGGTGGTAATGCGGCAATTATTGGAGACGCAAAAGACTGGCCTGCGATGGACGGCCGCAGTCTCTCGGGATACCAGCAGAAGCGAGTCTGGATCAATGATGGTGCGGGCAAGTTCGTGGATGTTGCTCAGGCAGTTGGTG
>JAABUW010000908.1_pt1 | contig 54006 bp, 45 predicted proteins | sample 5560081 | NCBI WGS metagenome assembly JAABUW01 (sample SAMN10711882, study PRJNA513363) | rock metagenome | isolation source: Antarctica rocks | place: Antarctica: Victoria Land, Knobhead sud | reverse complement strand
GCGCCGCGATGACGCCGACGGCCTCGCCCATCTCGACCATCTTGCCGGAGCCGAGGTTTCGGCCGTAGCAGAGGATGCAGACGCCGCGCTTGGACTCGCAGGTGAGGACCGAGCGAATCTTGACGCGCTCGATGCCGGCTGCCTGAACGGCGGAGGCCTTGTCCTCGTCGATCTCCTGGTTGATCTCGACGATGGTCTTGCCCTCGAAGTCCTTGAGCTTCTCGAGCGAGACGCGGCCGATGATGCGGTCGCGCAGGGGCTCGATGGTCTCTCCGGCTTCGATGATGGGCATGACGTAGATGCCTTCGACGGTGCCGCAGTCGGCGTGCGAGATGATGACGTCCTGGGCGACGTCGACGAGCCGGCGGGTGAGATAGCCGGAGTCGGCGGTCTTGAGCGCGGTGTCGGCGAGACCCTTGCGGGCGCCGTGGGTAGAGATGAAGTACTGGAGGACGGTGAGGCCTTCACGGAAGTTGGCCGTGATGGGGGTCTCGATGATCTCGCCGGATGGCTTGGCCATGAGTCCGCGCATGCCGGAGAGCTGCCGGATCTGCTGTTTGGAGCCGCGGGCGCCGGAGTCGGCCATGAGGTAGATCGGGTTCATGGCTCCTTCCTTGTCCGCGCGCTTCATGTTGTTGAACATCTCGTCGGCGACGCGCTCGGTGACGCCGGACCACATCTGGATGACCTTGTTGTTGCGCTCGCCATTGGTGATGGCGCCGTCGAGATATTGCTGCTGGACGGCGATGACCTGCTTCTCGGCCTCGTGGACGACGGTGTATTTCGAGTCGGGAATGACCATGTCATCGAGACCGACCGAGAGGCCGGAGCGGGTGGCATAGGCAAAGCCGAGGTCCTTGATACGGTCGAGAGTTTTGACCGTGACTTCGAGGCCAAGGTTCAGGTAGCAGTAGTTGATGAGCTGCCCCATGCCCTTCTTCTTGAGCAGGCCGTTGACGTACGGCATGCCTTCGGGGAGGGCGTCGTTGAGGATGGCGCGGCCGACTGTGGTGTTGATGAACTGCTTCGAGAATTCGACCGGCTCGGTGTGGGTGAGGTCCTGATCGTCGTACGCGGTGGTCATGTCGAGGACAGGACCGGTGTAGCGCAGACGGATGGGGGTGAGGGTTTCCACCTGCTTGGCCTCGAGAGCCATGAGGACCTCTTCGATGTTGGCGAAGACGCGGCCCTCTCCCTTGGCGCCGACTTTGGCTTTGGTGAGGTAGTAGATGCCGAGGACGAGATCCTGCGTGGGGACCGTGATCGGCTGTCCGCTCGCGGGCGAGAGGATGTTGTGCGACGCCAGCATGAGGACCGACGCCTCGATCTGCGCTTCGGGGCTGAGCGGGATGTGCACGGCCATCTGATCGCCGTCGAAGTCCGCGTTGAAGGCGGTGCAGACGAGCGGGTGGATCTTGATGGCTTTGCCTTCGACGAGCACGGGCTCAAATGCCTGGATGCCGAGGCGATGGAGCGTCGGCGCGCGGTTAAGCAGGACGGGGTGATCCTTGATGACCTCTTCGAGAATGTCCCAGACCACGGGCTCCTGCATCTCGACGAGCTCTTTCGCCTGCTTGATAGTGGTGCAGTGGCCGGTCTGCTCGAGGCGGTGATAGATGAAGGGCTTGAACAGCTCGAGCGCCATCTTCTTGGGCAGGCCGCACTGGTGCAGCTTGAGCTCGGGACCAACGACGATGACCGATCGGCCGGAGTAGTCGACGCGCTTGCCGAGGAGGTTCTGACGGAAGCGGCCCTGCTTGCCCTTGAGGGTGTCGGAGAGCGACTTGAGCGGACGGTTGTTGGCGCCACGGAGAACGCGGCCACGGCGGCCGTTGTCGAACAGGGCGTCGACAGCCTCCTGCAGCATACGCTTTTCGTTGCGGACGATGACCTCAGGCGCATGGAGGTCCATGAGCTTCTTGAGGCGGTTGTTGCGGTTGATCACGCGCCGGTAGAGGTCGTTGAGATCGGAGGTGGCGAAGCGGCCGCCATCGAGCGGGACCAGCGGGCGGAGTTCGGGCGGGATCACGGGGATCACGTCGAGAATCATCCACTGCGGCAGGTTGTCGGACTTGCGGAAGGCCTCGACGATCTTGAGGCGCTTGGAGTATTTGAGCTTTTTCTGGAGCGAGGTCTCGGTCTTCATGCGCTCGCGCAGTTCGATCGACAGCTCGTTGATCTCGACGCGCTTCAGCAGCTCCTTGATGGCCTCGGCGCCCATCATCGCCTTGAAGCCGGAGACGCGGTACTGGGTGTCGAGCTCGCGGAAGCGGTTCTCGTCCTTGATGACCTCGCGCTCCTTTACGGGAGCTTCGCCCGGGTCGACGACGACGTAGGATTCGAAGTAGAGGACGGCTTCGAGCTCACGCAGCGAGATGTCGAGCAGGTGGCCGATGCGCGACGGCAGGCCCTTGAAGAACCAGACGTGCGAGCAGGGGCTGGCGAGCTCGATGTGGCCGAGACGCTCGCGGCGGACTTTCGAGAGCGTGACTTCGACGCCGCATTTATCGCAGATGACGCCGCGATGCTTCATGCGCTTGTACTTGCCGCAGAGGCACTCCCAGTCGGTGATGGGTCCGAAGATGCGGGCGCAGAAGAGGCCGTCGCGCTCGGGCTTGAAGGTGCGGTAGTTGATGGTCTCGGGCTTGGTGACCTCGCCGTGGGACCAGGAGCGGATTTTTTCGGGGCTGGCGAGTTGGATCTTGATCGCGTCGAAGTCTGCGATGGGGCCGGTCAGTTCAAAGGGGCTGGAGCGGAACATAGGTTTCGAGTCTCCGGTGTGCAGCGGGCGGCTGCTGTTGATGCATCTGTTCCGCGATGACTCTCGGCGCATCGCGATGCCGTTGGTTCTGTTTCAGGTGCTTGGTCTTCAGTTGTGGGTGCTGCTCAAGATGCTGGGAGGTGGAGGCCAGTTCGATGCCAGCCTCCACTTCCTTTGTTAGTCGGCTGCCGCGATCTCCGGCAGCGGCACCTTCTTGCCGTCGGCCAGCTTGATCAGCTCGACGTCAAGGCAGAGCGACTGCAGTTCGCGGATGAGGACATTGAACGACTCGGGAACGCCGGGCTCGATCGCCGCCTCGCCCTTGACGATGGCTTCGTAGATCTTGGTGCGGCCGAAGACGTCGTCGGACTTGGCGGTGAGCAGCTCCTGCAGGATGTAGGCGGCGCCGTAGGCCTCGAGTGCCCACACTTCCATCTCGCCGAAGCGCTGTCCGCCGAACTGCGCCTTTCCACCGAGCGGCTGCTGGGTGATGAGCGAGTACGGTCCGATCGAGCGAGCGTGGATCTTGTCGTCGACCAGATGCGACAGCTTGAGCATGTAGATGTAGCCGACGGTGGCGGGCTGCTCGAAGGCTTCGCCGAGCATGCCATCGTAGAGCTGCGTCTTGCCCGAGGTGGGGAGGCCGGCGGCTGCGAGCAGCGCCTTGATCTCCGTCTCGCGCGCACCGTCGAAGACCGCCGTGCCGAACCAGATGCCGCGCTTCATGCCGGCGGCGACGCGCATGGTCTGCTCGTCGTCGAGGTCAAGAAGGTGGCTGAGGGCGGCAGTCTTGGCGAAGCGCGCCTTGAACAGCTCGCGGACTTCGGAGGCATCGGTGTGGGTGGCGGCGATCTCGGCGATCTGCTTGCCGAGTTCGTGCGCTGCCCAGCCGAGATGCGTCTCGAGGATCTGACCGACGTTCATACGCGATGGGACGCCGAGCGGGTTGAGGACGATCTCGACCGGAGTTCCATCGGGGAGGTAGGGCATATCCTCCTCGGGCAGGATCCGGGCGATGACGCCCTTGTTACCGTGGCGGCCGGCCATTTTGTCGCCGACCGAGAGCTTGCGCTTCATGGCGATGTAGACCTTGACCATCTTGATGACGCCGGGCGAGAGCTCATCGCCCTTCTGCATCTTGCCGATCTTCTCGTTGGTGATCTTGCGCAGAACATCGATCTGGCGCGAGGTCATCTCCTCGATCTCGTCTATTTGTTCATTGACGCGGGGGTCCTTGTCGGCGTAGCGAATGCGCTTCAGATTACGGGTGGAGATGAGCTCGATGGTGTCGCGATCGAGGATGTCGCCCTTGGTAAGCAGCTTCTTGTTGGTGCGCTCGTCGTGGAGGTCGGCGAGGACTTCCTTGGCGCCGAGAATCGCTTCGAGACGCTTGAGCCGCTCGTCGGTGAGAATGCGGATCTCGTCGGCAAGGTTTCGCTCGAGCTTCTCGATCTGCTCCTGCTCGATCTGCTTGGCGCGCTCGTCCTTCTCCTGACCCTTGCGGGAGAAGATGCGAACGTCGACGACGGTTCCCTCGATTCCCGGAGGGCAGGTGAGCGAGGCGTCACGAACATCGCCGGCCTTCTCGCCGAAGATGGCGCGAAGCAGCTTCTCTTCGGGGGTCAGCTGCGTTTCGCCCTTGGGCGTGACCTTTCCGACGAGGATGTCGTTGTGGCCGATCTTGGCGCCGATGCGGATGATTCCCGACTCGTCCAGATCACGCAGGGCGTGCTCGGAGACGTTGGGGATATCGCGCGTGATCTCTTCCGGTCCAAGCTTGGTGTCGCGGGCTTCGATCTCGAACTCCTCGATGTGAATCGAGGTGTAGTAGTCGTCGCGGACGAGCTTTTCGGAGATCAGGATGGCATCCTCGAAGTTGTATCCGCGCCACGGCATGAAGGCGACCAGAACGTTGCGGCCGAGGCCGAGCTCGCCCTGCTCCGTGCATGGACCGTCGGCGATCACCTGGCCCTTGATGACGCGGTCGCCCTTGCGGACGATCGGCTTCTGGTTGATGCAGGTGTTCTGGTTGGAGCGTTTGAACTTCGTGAGCTGGTAGATGTCGGAGCCGACCTCACGCGAGAGCTGCGTGGGGTGATGCTCGCCTTCGACGCGGACGATGATGCGCTCGGAGTCGACCGAATCGATGATGCCGTTGCGCTTGGCGAGGATGACGGCGCCGGAGTCGCGGGCGGTGACGCCTTCCATACCCGTTCCGACGAAGGGAGCTTCGGCGACCAGCAGAGGAACCGACTGCCGCTGCATGTTCGCGCCCATCAGAGCGCGATTGGCGTCATCGTGCTCAAGGAAGGGGACGAGCGATGCGGCGACCGAGACCAGCTGCTTGGGCGAGACGTCGACATAGTCCACCTCGGACTTGTTGACCAGGACGAAGTTGCCCTGGCGTCTCGCATTGACGAGTTCCTCGGTGATATTGAGGTTCTCGTCGAGGTCGATGTTGGCCTGCGCGATGGTGTGCCGATCCTCTTCCCAGGCGGACAGATAGAAGGAGAATGGAACCAGCTCCATGACCCGCTTCTTATCCTTCTTGAGCTGCTCATTCAGCTTGCGCGCCTCGCGGACCTCGAGGTGATCGCCCTGGCGCAGGCCGGACTCGCCGGCGTTTGCGACGGAGACGAAGTCGAGCACGATGCCGTCTTTCACGCGGCGGTACGGCGACTCGATGAAGCCGTATTCATTGATGCGCGCGAAGCAGGAGAGCGAGCTGATAAGGCCGATATTCGGGCCTTCCGGCGTCTCAATCGGGCAGATGCGGCCGTAGTGGGTAGGATGGACGTCGCGTACCTCGAAGCCGGCGCGCTCGCGGGAGAGGCCACCAGGTCCAAGGGCCGACAGGCGGCGCTTGTGCGTAATCTCGGACAGTGGGTTCGTCTGATCCATGAACTGCGACAGCTGGGAGGAGCCGAAGAACTCGCGGATCGCAGCCATGACCGGCTTGGCGTTGATGAGGTCGTGCGGCATGGCCGTCGACATCTCCTGGTAGACCGACATCTTCTCCTTGATGGCGCGCTCCATGCGGACCAGGCCGATGCGGAACTGATTTTCCATCAGCTCGCCGACGGCGCGAACGCGGCGGTTGCCAAGGTGATCGATGTCATCGACCATGCCGATGTTCTTGCGCAGCTTCAGAAGATAACGAATCGTCCCGTAGAAGTCCTCTGGGGTGAGGGTGCGGCGGTTGAGGTGCTCGGCGCTCTGATCCTCGTAGAGCTTGATGTTGAACTTCAGGCGGCCGACGCGGGAGAAGTCGTACTTGCGCGGGTCGAAGAACATGCCCTCGAAGAGGGCGGTGGCGGTATCGAGCGTCGGTGGATCGCCGGGACGCAGCTTGCGGTAGATCTCGATCAGCGCTTCCTCGGGCTTGCGCACGGTGTCGCGGCGAAGGGTGTTGGTGATGATGTTGCCCACGTCATCGCGCTCAGGGAAGAAGACCTCGAAGGAGGAGACACCGGACTGGAGGATCTTGTGCAGCTTGTCGGCGGTGAGCTCCTGGTTGGCCTCGTAGAGCAGCTCGCCGGTGGTGAGATCGACGACGTCGGCGGCGGTCATGGCACCGTCGAACTCGCTGGTCTCAACCTCGACGGTCTCGATCCTGTGCGACCGCAGGGCCTTCATGGTGTTGGGCGAGATCTTGCGGGTTGCGGGTGCGATCTCCTCGCCCTTGGCAGAGATGGCGACCGAGGGACGGGTGCCGTGGAGATGGGTTAGGGTGTTCTCCGCGGCCACGTTCCAGAGCAGCTTGGAGTCGCGCACCTGGATGGTGTCGACGGTATAGAAGGTCTTGAGGATCTCCTCGTCGGTGCGCAGGCCGAGCGCGCGCAGGAAGATGGTTCCGAGGAACTTGCGCTTGCGATCGATGCGGACGTAGAGGGTGTTCTTCTGGTCGTACTCGAACTCGACCCAGCTGCCGCGGTAGGGGATGATTTTGCCGAGGAAATACGTGCGGTTGTTGGCGGTCTCGAAGAAGACGCCCGGCGATCGGTGCAGCTGCGAGACGATGACGCGCTCGGTCCCGTTGACGATGAAGGTGCCGTTCTCGCTCATCAGCGGAATGTCGCCGAAGAAGACCTCCTGCTCCTTCATGTCGCGGAGGCTCTTGACGCCGGTCTCGGGGTCCTTGTCGTAGATCTTCAGGCGGATCGTGACCTTGAGCGGGGCGGAGTAGGTCATGCCGCGCTCCTCACACTCGGCCTGGTCGTACTTCAGCTGCAGGCCAACGGGATCGCCGCACTTGGTGCAGAAGTCCGGGGTGTTCTTGTTATAGGTACCGCAGAAGTTGCAAAGGACGTCGCCGGGGTGGAATGGATCGGTGATGACCATGTGCCCACAGTTGGTACAGGCGGTGCGGAGGTGGTTGAGCCCCTTGAGGTAGCCACACTTGCACTCCCAGTTGCCGATGGAGAAGTCGACAAACTCGAGCTCCGAGACGTTGCGGAAATCGGTAATCGGGAAGACGGAGGTGAAGACGGACTGGAGGCCATTATCCTCGCGCTCCTGGGGGAGCTTATCCATCTGCAGGAATCGCTCGTAGGAGCGGCGCTGGACCTCGATGAGGTTGGGGATCTGAATGGATGTGGGGATCTTCGAGAAATCGAGACGGCTGCGGATCGCGCGCATTTCTGTGGACATGCTCTCTCCTGAGACTTGGACCATCGAGGCCTCCCGAATCATGCCGCCAGCATCTGAATGCTGGTTGCCGAGCCTGGAGGGCGAGGACTGGTAGCGCCGCTCGCTTTATTTTCTGTTGCGCACTAGAGCTAAAGCCGGCACCCTACCCTCGCTAAAGGGAACCGATGCGCAGAGTTTGGCTGCCGGAGGATCCCCGGCAGGAGGTGCATTGGAGAACAGATTGTTCTGGATGCCCGCGAAGCATTCTGCGTGACGGTCTCAGTTGCCCCGAAGATACGGGGATAGACTGCGTAATGCTTAAGACGGCAAAGCGCTCGCGGGGACAGCGTGCCCCATGAGCGCAAAGTTCGACTTGTGCACTGTTTCCGTTATGTTGGTGAAGATACCTGCCGCCGTTTGAGACTCGCCGTGTCCCAAAGTTGCTGCCGCTGGTGAAGCCTGGTGACACCTTACGATCTGCCGCGGATGGTAAGGTGGCCGCCTCCATAACCTGCCACTCGCAGGATGAGCCGGGTTACTGCCAAATGTCTGGTGAAGCTGCCGTCCGCGAATAGCATGAGCCGGGGCGGAACGAGCACCGCATATACAGAGGATAGCGCGTTCCGCCCAGACGTGCAAGCGAAGGGTTGCCTACTTGATTTCCACGGTAGCGACGCCATCGAACTTCTTGGCAATGGCGGCCGCGTCTTCCTTGGAGATGTTCTCCTTCAGGGGCTTAGGAGCGCCGTCCACCAGATCCTTGGCTTCCTTCAAGCCGAGAGCTGTGACTTCCCGTACCGCTTTGATGGTGTTGATCTTGTTGGCGCCGGCGTCCTTGAGGATGACGGTGAACTCCGTCTTCTCTTCGACCGGTGCGGCGGCAGCGGCACCGCCGCCCGCGGGAGCAGCGGCAACCGCGGCTGCGGCCGAGACGCCGAGACGCTCTTCAAGTTTCTTGACCAGAGCCGAGGCTTCAAGCAGGCTGAGGCTAACGATCTGATCTTCTAACTGCTGGATGTCTGCCATTTCATTCTCCCATGTGAATCTGAACTTTGTGCTGCGTGATTCTTGAGGCCTGGAGGAAGCGCCTCGACTGCTGTCGCCCTTCCGGGTTTCCGCTGCGCCCAGACTGGCGCACCCGAAGGAGGCGGAGCGAAAGTTGGGCCTATCCTTCGGCCGGATCTCTGGTTGCGGCTTCGCCGGCCTGGGAGGCGGTCCCGTTCTCCGGCTGCGCTGGCTCCTCCGGCCCTGACTCCGCGATCGGGTCAGCCTCGGACGCGGGATGCTCAGCGATCTGCTCCTCGGGGGTTGGCGACTCAATCGCATGCGTCTCAGCGATCAACTGACCGTCGCTCGCCGGAGCCTCAGGGATTGCCAAGACATGAGACGACTCGAACTCGGCGGCGGGAGTCTCGGCTGCCGCGGCAGGAACTTCGGCAGCAGGAGCTTCAGCTGACGGAGCTGGAGTGGCCGCAACTTCAGCAGACGGAGCTGGAGTGGCAGACACCGGTGCCTCAGCAGACGGGCTCGCCGGGACCGCAGGGGCGGGCTCAGTGGGGCTCGCGAACTTGCCCTTCTCGACACCCTGGTTGATCACCACCGCCAGGTCGCGTCCGGTTGCGTTGATGACCGTGGCCAGACGCTGCGCAGGCGAGTTGATGAGGAAGAGCAGCTTCGAGAAGAGCTCTTCCTTGCCCGGCATGGTGGCGAGATCTCCGATCTGTTCGACCGAGATCACCTCGCCGTCGATGATACCCAGCTTGAAGGTGAACTCGGCGTTGTCCTTGATCCATGTGGACAGCGCCTTTGCGAGGGCGACCGGGTCACCGGAGGTGTAGGCGACCGAAGAGACGCCCTTCAGTCCCTGTAATGCCGCTTCGATCTTCGTGCCCTGAGAGGCACGCGCGGCCAGCTTATTTTTTACGACGTGATAGCTGCCGCCAGCGCCGCGAACGGCCTTGCGCAGGGCGAAGTCCTTGGACGCGGTCAGACCGGTGAAGGTGCCGACGATCGCGGAGGTGGAGGTCTCGAGTTCTGCGGCGAGCCTCTGGACATTCTCCGTTTTCTTGCTTCTGCTAACTGCCATAATCCTTACCCTTTGTCGCCAGCTCTTAGCTAGCTACGTTCATGGCGCGATCGGCTGCGCGGAAGAGATACTGAAGCTTTCGCTCGGGAAGACGCGCAAAGTGATTAGCGGAAGCTACGCTTTGCCCGCGAGCTCCGCGGCGGCGAAGTCCAGCTGAATGCCGGGACCCATGCTCGAACTCAGCGTGATGGCTTTGATGTACTTGCCCTTGGCGGCGGACGGCTTGGCCTTGAGGACCGATGTGATGATAGTCATGGCGTTATCCACCAGCTTCTGCGGCTCGAACGAGAGCTTGCCGACGGGGACGTGGACGAGCGCGGTCTTGTCGGTGCGGAACTCGACCTTACCGGCTTTGATCTCGCGGATCGCAGCGGCGACGTCGGTGGTCACAGTCCCGGTCTTGGGATTGGGCATCAGGCCTCGTGGACCGAGCACCTTTCCGAGGCGTCCGACCGACTTCATCATGTCGGGAGTCGCAATCAGGGCGTCGAAGGCGGTCCAGTTTTCTTTTTGAATTCTTTCGACCAGCTCTTCTCCGCCGAAGAACTCGGCGCCCGCAGCCTGGGCATCCCTGATCTTGTCGCCCGAGGCGATCACGGCAACGGTTTTCGATTTGCCGAGCCCATGCGGCAGAACAACCGTTCCACGAACCATCTGATCGGCGTGTTTGGGATCTACGCCGAGACGCATGGTCAGGTCGACGGTCTCATCAAACTTGGCATACTTGGCCTTCTGCAGGAGGGGGACGGCGTCGGAGAGGACATAGGGACGAGGCTCAACGAGCGAACGAGCCTTAGTCAGGTTTTTTGAGATTTTTCGAGGCATCAGCTTCCTTGGTCTTCCACCCCTGTCACGCGGTAAGCTGCGTGGGCGTGGTCTCGACGAGGCGCAACGGGCGTTGCGACAACTTACGAAGTATCGCAGAAATCAATCCAGGCCGCAAGCGAAAGACCGAGTCACCTGATCGAGCACCCTGTTTGACGTTGTTTCGTGCAGTCTTCCGGACTACTTTAAAGCTCTTGACCGGCTCGCGATGAGAACGTATGTTCTCTTCATGGGCGAAGATAAGGCGAACGTAAGCCGAGTGCAACACCCTGAGCTCTTCCCAATCCTGCGCTCGAGCGCCCACGGTCTATCCCGCATGGCTGCCAACGCGATGCCGGTGGACAACGGACACCTGGTGGAGTTCCGCATGATCGAGACGAAGAGCGTTCTCAACCGGTCGATATCGAAGCGCCAGCTATCTCTGGCCTACAGCATCAATCCGTATCGGGGATGTGAATTTGGTTGCCGGTACTGCTACGCCCGATATACCCACGAGTTTCTCGCACCTCGTGCCGAGGGTGAGGCGGAGGACAACCTGGTGGAGTTGGGCCTCGACCGAAGTGCCTCCAGTGTCGTCGACCTCAGGCAGCCGGATGCGTTCGAGCGCCTGATCTTTATCAAGAAGAATGCGGCATGGCTGCTGGAGCAGGAGCTGCGGAAGATCGATCCGGCAGAGGAGATCGCACTGGGGACGGCGACCGATCCTTACCAGCCGATCGAGCGGCGAGCGATGGTGACGCACAGTCTGCTGGAGGTATTTGCGCGGAAGCAGGGTTTTCGGCTGGGGATTATTACGAAATCTGCGCTGATCGAGCGAGATATCGATCTTCTGACGGAGATCGGGCGCAAGAACAGGCTTGTCGTGCATGTGACGATTACGACTCCGGATGCAGACCTGGCGAGACGTCTGGAGCCGAGAGCTCCGCATCCGGACCTGCGATTCAGGGCGGTGCGAAGACTTCGAGAGGCTGGGGTCCAGACCGGGATATTCTGCTCGCCGCTGCTGCCCGGCATCGCCGATTCGGAGGTTGCGGTCGATGGCATGGCTCGAAGGGCCGCTGAAGTGGATGCCAGCTTCTTTGCCGCGCAACCGCTCTTCCTCAAACCGTGTTCGCGTCCTACATACCTGAGCTTCGTTCGCGAGCACTTCCCTGCCCTGGAGGCCGAGTACCTTGAGCGATTTCGGGCAGCCGACTTCGCTGCTCGGCCTTACCGGCAGAGGATGGAGCAGATCGTCAGGACCGCGTGCCGAAAGTATCGCCTGGCCGAGAGATCGACCGACGCTCTTCTGACCCGGGATGCAGGAGCTGTCAAAAAGGGGGTTGGACGAGAGACGCTCGGGAGAACGCAGCAGAGGCTCTTTGCCTAGGGGTTCGAGCGGGCGTTACAGCAGTTGCAGGTTCTATGTCCGCCAGGGCTACGACACGGAAAAGCGCGGCTGGTGGAGCCGCGCTATCCTCAGATTTATGGGACCTGAGATCCTATGGGAAGACGTTAGCCGACGATCTCGATTCCCATGGAGCGGGCGGTACCACGGATCGTCTTGGCGGCGGCCTCGACAGTGGCGGCGTTCATATCCGGCATCTTCTGCGTAGCGATCTCGACGATCTGCTTTTCGGTCACCTTGCCGAGCTTCTCCTTGTTCGGTGTGCCTGAGCCCTTGGGGATTCCGGCGGCTTTGAGCAAAAGCACCGGCGCGGGAGGCGTCTTGGTGATGAACGAGAAGGTGCGATCGCCGAACACCGTGATGACGACCGGGATGGTGAGACCGACGAGGTCGGGACCCTTGGTGCGCTCGTTGAACTGCTTGCAGAACTCCATGATGTTGACCTGAGCCTGACCGAGGGCGGGGCCGACCGGGGGAGCGGGTGTGGCCTTGCCGGCCATGATCTGTAGTTTGACGTATCCGTTAATTTTCTTCGGTGCCATGGATGCTTCCTTTTCTATGCTTCGAGCGGCTCAGACCTTGCGGTACGGCTACCTCGGAATTGGGGGCTGCGAGATGCTGCGGGTGTTGCCGGTGAAGTTCAGGCGGCTACTCGACCACCTTGTCAACCTTCGAGAACTCGATCTCAACCGGCGTCGACCGGCCAAAAATGGAGACCATCACCTTGAGCGTCTCGCGGTCTTCGTTGAGGTCATCGACGGTTCCAGTGAAGTTGGCGAAAGGGCCCTCGTTGATGCGGACCTGCTCGCCCTTGGCAAACTTGATCTTGAGCGACGGCTTGTCCTTGGCGGATTCGGAGCGGAAGAGGATGGAGCTGACCTCCTCATCCGAGAGCGCGACCGGGTTATCGCCGGTGCCGAGGAAACCGGTGACCCGGGGTGTGTTCTTGATCACGTGCCAGAGATCGTTGTCGAGTTCCATCTCCACAAGAACGTAGCCGGGAAGGAAGACGCGTTCGGTGGTGTACTTCTTTCCGTTGCGCAGCTCTGTGACCGGCTCGGTGGGGATCATGATGCGGCCGATCCGATTTTCCAGACCGAAGGCGCGGATGCGGCTCTCAAGCGACTCGCGAACCTTACGCTCGAAGCCGGAATAGGCGTGAATGATGTACCACTTAAAGTTCTGATTGACGGGCGGCGCCAGATGTTCCGCGCCGTCTGCAGCGGCTCCGTTGAGATCGCCATTCGCTGCTTCCCCACCCGTGTTCAGAGGCTCTGGATTCTGCTCTTCCGGGTTTTGTGCTTCTTCCGCCATGATTACGCCTTCTCCGTGCATCGGTGCTTCTTTCCGCTGATTGCTTCCTAGTGCCGGGCGAGCTTGTCGAGGACAAACTTGATGAGCTGATCCATCGTCGTGTCGACGATCCAGAAGTAGGCCGCAAAGATGAAGACCGTGATGAGGACGATGATGGTGGTCGACTGAACCTCATCGCGCGAGGGAGTAATGACCTTGCGCATTTCACTGCGAACATCTTTGAGAAAGCTGTTGAGCCGGGCCGGTTGCGTCTTCCAGGCCGGGGTCGTATCCGGAGTCGCTGCTACGATCGCTTTTGCCATGATGCTTCTTTCTGATCTGATCTGCTTCCTGAGATGCTGGCAGGGGCGCTCGGATTCGAACCGAGAAGTTCGGTTTTGGAGACCGACAGTTTAACCGTTGAGCTTACGCCCCTGTTTTGAGAACGGCTGAACCGTTCTCAGGCGACCGATTTACTTGGTCTCTTTGTGGTCGGTGTGCTTGCGGCAGGTATTGCAGAACTTCGAGAACTCGAGCCGACCGGTGGTGGTCTTCTTATTCTTGGTGGTCGAGTAGTTCCGGTTCTTACAGGTCGGGCACTGGAGTGTGATGATTTCGCGCATCTTTTTATCCTATCTGATTTTACCCCGGCGGCTGAGGTGCCGGGATCTGCTTCGTTTGCTTGCGGTTTCCGGGCGAGCTGGACATCGCCTGCCCGGAACCTTCCCTGGTTTTGCTACTTGATGATGTCGGAGATGGTTCCTGCGCCTACGGTTCGACCGCCCTCGCGGATGGCGAAGCGCAGACCCTTTTCCATGGCGACCGGGGTTCCGAGGGTGATCTCAAGCGAGATGTTGTCGCCCGGCATCACCATCTCGGTGCCCTCCGGCAGCTTCGCCGATCCGGTCACGTCGGTGGTGCGGAAGTAGAACTGCGGGCGGTAGCCGTTGAAGAACGGCGTATGTCTCCCACCTTCTTCCTTGGACAAAACATAGATCTCACCCTTGAAGGTGGTGTGCGGCGTAATCGATCCCGGCTTGGCCAGAACCATCCCACGCTCCACATCCTCCTTCGCGATGCCGCGCAGCAGCAGACCGGCGTTATCGCCCGCCAGGCCCTCGTCGAGCTGCTTCTTGAACATCTCGACGCCGGTGCACACGGTCTGCCGGGTCTCGCGGAAGCCGACGATCTCGCAGGCCTCGCCCACCTTGATCTTGCCTCGCTCGATCCTTCCCGTGACCACGGTTCCGCGGCCCGAGATCGAGAAGATATCCTCGATCGGCATCAGGAACGGGAGGTTGATCGCACGCTCCGGCTGCGGGACGTACTTGTCGACCGCCGCCATCAGATCGTCGATCTTGGCCTCCCACTGGGCCTCTCCGTTGAGCGCGCCGAGCGCCGATCCGCGGATGATGGGGGTGTCGTCGCCCGGGTAGTCATACTTCGACAGCAGCTCGCGCACCTCCATCTCGACCAGTTCGATCAGCTCCTCGTCCTCGACCGCATCGCACTTGTTGAGGAACACGACGATGTAGGGAACGCCGACCTGGCGGGCCAGAAGGACATGCTCTTTCGTCTGGGGCATCGGGCCGTCGGTCGCCGCGACCACCAGGATCGCTCCGTCCATCTGGGCCGCGCCGGTGATCATGTTCTTGATGTAGTCGGCGTGGCCCGGGCAGTCCACATGCGCGTAGTGCCGGTTGCCGGTCTCGTACTCGACGTGCGAGGTCGCGATCGTGATGCCGCGCTCGCGCTCCTCAGGGGCGTTGTCGATGGTGTCGAAGGAGCGAAAGGTGTTCTTCGGGTTGTGCTTCGACAGCACCTTCGTGATCGCCGCCGTCAGCGTCGTCTTGCCGTGATCAATATGGCCGATCGTGCCGATGTTGACGTGCGGTTTGGATCGGTCAAACTTTTCCTTGCCCATGATGAATCTCCTGATCAGCCGGCGGCCGGCGCATGATTACGTTTGGAGTGAGAAGTCGCTCTGCCTGCCTCAGTAGTAGGCGTAGAGCTTGAAGAAGCGGTCCCGGAGCTCGGGTGCGACCTGTTCGAGCGAAGCGAGGTACTGCTCGCGGATCTGGCCCTGGTCGCCGTTTGGAAGACGGGCGTAGACGTCGGCCGCCGATGGTCCAAGGATGCCTTTTGCGAGCACAGCTTCGAAGTCGCGGATGCGGAGGGAGGAGCGCTCGATCGCCTTCAGGAACTCGGCGACGCGCGGTGCGGAAAAGGAACTGGTGATGACCTCGTGGACCGCACCGAAGTTCTGTGGATCCGAGATCGGGACCGCTGCCTGCTCATACATGCTGCACCTTTAACTCCTTGCCTCGCGGAACACATCCTGCGAGGGGCAACGTGCTACCTGTCACTTAAACTTTGGAGCGGGAGACGGGAATCGGACCCGCGACCAACAGCTTGGAAGGCTGTGACTCTACCACTGAGTTACTCCCGCTTGAAGAACAATTGCCAGCGGCAAACTTCTGGCATTTCGTCTTATTCTGCCTGCGTCCCTGTTATCCAAAGAAGCCGTGCCCTGGATAAGAACAACCTAAAACTGGAGCTGACGGAGAGGCTTGAACTCTCGACCTCTCCCTTACCAAGGGAGTGCTCTACCACTGAGCTACGCCAGCCTGCTTACATCCAAACTTTACTATCCTATCGTGAACGCAAGCGAGCGAGTGCGATCCGAAAGGCAAAAAACCCGAGCAGAACGAAGGTAAGACTGCGATATCGTCCGGGCTCCATGGTGAACCAGGCGAGGATGCCGAGGAGAGCAAGGACGGAGAGCGAGATAAGGAGACGTCCGCTGCCGGCCGGGCTGAGATCCACTGCAAAGACCACCTGGAGATGACGCGAGTTACCGAAGCTGCTGACCTCCGAAGGCGATCCGGGTGTCGGCGAACGGCCTGAAGCTGAGTGGTGCACAGGGGAGGATTCGAACCTCCGTAACTCATAGAGTGGCAGATTTACAGTCTGCTGCCATTAACCGCTCGGCCACCTGTGCCCATGCTGCTCGACGGGATTCCCGGTCAGGTTCCGCTCGATAGTTCAAGGCGCGCGGGGAGCCCGATTGCGGGGCTGCCGGAGTGACTTGAAGGAGCGATCGGAGGCCGACGACGGGAGTCGTCAGGCAGTTCAAACCAAATCCTGCTTTGCTGCGATGCGGCGGTTTCGACCCAAGCCTAGAGGGAACTGGAGCTGACGAAGGGATTTGAACCCCCGACCCTCTGATTACAAATCAGATGCTCTACCAGCTGAGCTACGCCAGCCCGAACAGTGCTTGTGCCGCCCCTTTATGACCACCCCCGGACGTGCAGATGTGCATGCGCAGGGTGCGCCGCAAGACCTTACTTTAGCATGGAGAAAGGGTAGCGGCAATGCACCGTTCAGGCCGGGCGATATGAGCTCTTTGCCCCTCGAAACCGTCTCTCTCCTCATGAAATGCGATGGACGCGGAGAGGATATCCGCGAGCTCGGGCCAGAACCTCTGATGCGCGCCGCAGGCTGCGACGAGCGGCGATCCGGGTCCGGAGCTTCCATGATCCCGGAGGTCTTCCGCATGCGCCTGGTTCCCGTTGTTGTGGCTCTGCTCTCCCCAGCCCTTTTCTCCGCCCCCGTCTGTCACGCGCAGGGCAGTTCGACTGACGGCCCTCTCAACCTTTCCGCGGCGCCCGCGAGGGCAGTTCTGAACAACGATGCGATCGTTCGCATGACCAAGGCCGGGCTTGATCCTTCTCTGATTCTGCAGACGATTCGCACGCAACCCGGACAGTACGCAACCCAACCCGACGACCTGATTGCGCTCAAGGAGGCGGGTGTTCCGCAGGCTGTGATCTCGGCTATGATGGCGCGTTCCTCGGGACTCACGGAGCATGCTTCAGGGTCCACGGCCGCCGTGCCGCATCCCGTAACCGACTCGCCGGTCTCGCCCGACATCGATGAGAATGGCGTGTATCACAAGGATCGGGACGGCAGATGGGTGGAGGTCTCCCCGGAGCTCGTCCACTACAAGTCGGGTGGATGGATCAAGAGCACGCTGACGTACGACGTGGTCAAGAAGGACCGGAACGGCGAGATCTCCGGAGGGCAGTCTGCCCTGATCCTGAGTCCCGGCGACGAGCTTGTGATTCTTGCCCCACCCAAACACCGACGCGGTCGAGTACCAGCTGCTGCGCTTCCGTCTGCATGCGAACAGCCGGGAGTTCCGCGCCACCACCGGCGGCGTCTTCAACTCGCACGACGGGGTTGAGCGCGATCAGGTCGCCATCCATCCCAGGCGCATCGCACCGCGGATCTTTGCGTTCAGCATCCCGGCCGATATCGGCGGCGGCGAATTCGGCGTGCTTCCGCCCGGCTCGGCCTCCGTCCCCGGCATCGCGTTCGCGGGTAAGATGTACACGTTCGCGATCACGCTGGATAAGCCTTTAGACAAGTAGGGACAACCAGGGACAAGTAGGGACAAGCAGGGACAACCAGGGACAAGCAGGGACAACCAGGGACAAGCAGGGACAAGCAGGGACAACCAGGGACAAGCAGGGACAACCAGGGACAAGCAGGGACAACCAGGGACAAGCAGGGACAAGCAGGGACAAGCAGGGTCAGTCGGAGCCAGCAGAACGGATTGCGGGAGCAGGGTCGTAGGATAAGTAGGTCTGATCGACGCACCAGCACCGCTACCGAGGTCCTTTGCCGCAACTTCCCTCCCGTCGCCGACGCCAGATCTTTTCGCGCACCGCTGTTCTTGTGATCTTTGCCGCGCTGGCGCTGGCCTTTGCCTTGCGCTCGGCGGCTCCGCCGGAGGTGGCGCGGCTGCTTCCGGAGTCCGACGCGATCGTGTATGCGAACCTGAAGCCGCTGCGGCTGGCGACCAACTTCGATCGTACCCCGGTCAGGCACAGCGCCGAGTACCAGAGGTTTATCGATGCTACCGGAGTTCTTCCGGAGCGGGACCTGGATGCGGTTGCGTTTGCGCTACACCGCATGGGCGATCCCAGCGGGCCGAATGGTCCGGTCGGGTATTCGGAGGTGTTTGAGGGCCATTTCGACGGCGTCAGGCTGGCGAAGTACCTGGCGTCGATCGCGAGCGCTCGAGAGCAGTACGCCGGCCACGAGATCTTTACGATTCCGATCGCCGACGATGCGGCCAAGGGCACACGGCAGATGCGGATCACCCAACTTGGATACGACACGGTAGCGGCTTCGAATATGCCGACCGCCGAGCAGATCCACTCCATGCTGGACCGGCACCGGGCCGCGGCCTCGCCCTTTTCGGGATCTTCGCTGCTGGGCGCGCGCTACCGCGATGTCCCGCTGCTGTCGAGCGTATGGGCGATCGGGCATGTCGGGCTCCCGTTTTCGGAGCGCGGACACCTCACTCTCTTCGGTCTGGAGCTGCCACTGCCGGATGACACGACCTTTGTGGCGAGCCTCCGGTATGTGGGATCGCTGCACCTGCGGGTCGAGGAGATCGCTCCGAGCGAGGCCGATGCGACACGGGCGACGGAGACACTGGGCACGCTGCTCGGTCTGGTGCGGTCGGTTGAAGGCGAACATCCGAAGACAGTGGAAGACGCGGAGCTCAAGAAGGCGCTCGATTCGATGAAGGTGGATCAGCACCGGGACCGCGCGGTGTTGACGGCGACGATCCCGCTCGATCTGGCGAAACGGCTGAGTGGGAGCGATCCGATATCCCAACGGTGAAAGTCACGGTGGCGGAACGGTAGAATAGCGGGGCCGATGCCACCGCCCTCGCCCGCGCCCGGAACTCCCCGCCCCCCCGCCACCGCCACGTTTGCCGATTTGGCAGGGGAAAGCCTTCGGGGACCGCAACCTGCGGCCAAGGACGGTGTTACGAAAGATATGGCAACGCTGGCAGTCAATCCGAGACCATTCGCGGGTCGCCCGGCCAATTCCTTCGAGACACCGGCAGCCGTCGCGCGCGACAAGATGCACGTGGATGGGAACTTCGCCGATGTGGACGACGCCACCATCATGCTCGAGCTGCGGGCCGGCAATATGGCCGCGTTCGACTTTTTGCTCGCGAAGTACCGCAAGCCGATCATTCACTTCATGTTCCGCATGGTGCACAACCAGGCGGTTGCGGAAGAGCTGGCGCAGGAGGTGTTTCTGCGGGTCTACCGCTCCCGCGAGACCTACCGGGCCGAGGCCCGCTTCAGCACATGGCTCTACCGGATCGCAACCAACCTCGGCGTGAATCGCGCCCGCGACACCAAGCAGGAGCGCTCGGTCTCGACCGTCTACCTCGACGAGGCAGACTCCGAGACCGGGACCACGCCGGACCTGGCCGACTCCAGCCTGGGCGCCGAGTCGGCGATGCTTCGACGGGAGCGCATGGACGCCATCCGAGACATTGTGCTCTCCCTGCCTGAACGGCAACGCATGGCGGTGCTGATGCACAAGTACGAGGAGATGGGATACAGGGAGATCGGGGACGTTCTGAAGCTCTCCGAATCCGCGACGAAATCTCTTCTGTTTCGGGCCTACCAGACGCTTCGCGAGAAGCTGAAAGATTTTGTTTAGACTCCGGAACCCCTTGCTGTGGTGATCGACCCCCAGCAGTGGCGGACGGAGATGTGAGAGATATGAGAAAGGGTGCCATGAACTGCAAAGATTGCCAATCCGCTCTGCCGGACCTGCTGCTTGATCCTGCATCGGTCGGTGCCGCCGGGGCGAAGAACCACATCGCCGGCTGCTCCGCTTGCCTGGAGGAGTTTGATTCCCTTCAGGCCACCTTCCACCTACTCGACGCTTGGGAGGCTCCGGAGCCCTCGCCGTGGTTCGATCAGCGGATGGCTGTGCTGCTCCGTCAAGAGCAGGCGGCCGCTCCCGCTGGCTGGTTGGAACGCATGAGGTCTCGCCTGCTCTTCAACACCGGGCGTCAGCTTCGGCCGGCCCTTGCCGGTGCGCTTGCCATTGCTGTGTTGATCGGCGGCGGGACGGCTGCCAGTGTCTCGGGCGGCCTCTACCCCCGGCATACGTCCCTCTCGGCAACGGTGCAGGACCTGCAGATACTCGATCACAACGACAAGACATTTCAGGCAATGGATCTCCTGCAGGACGTCGGTCCGGCCGATGACGGCTCCACCGACTCCCCCACCAGCTAGGGATCGACCCCCTCTGGCGGACGAGGTGGGATGGCCGGGCCAAATTTCTAATTCCGGGGGGACTGAACCGGGTAATCTCTTGAGAGACGCGATCTCCGCCTGAGTGCGCTCGGCGGCTTGCCCGCCGATCCTGAAGCAGATCGGAGATACTGGAAGGATTGATGCAGATTCACCTCAAATCCGGCCGCAGGCAGCAGGCGTTTGGGAGCGTCCTGCTTGCCCTTGCCGCGACCGGTGCGCTCGCCCAGCCGGGGCCGCACCGCGGACCGACCGCGCCTGCGCCGCCCCCCCGTTCGTCCCTCGGACCGCAAAAGAACCAGGAGCACCTGGCGCAGTGGATGAATCGTCACAGCAACCTACCGGTTCCCGACCAGCAGCGTGCCCTCGAGCGGGAGCCGGGCTTCCACGATCTTTCGCCGCAGGTGCAGCAGCGCATGCGCGACCGCCTGACCCAGCTGAACAACATGCCCCCTGAGCAGAGGGAGCGGGTAATGGCCCACACCGAGGCCATGGAGCGCCTCGACCCGCAGCAGCGGCAGCAGGTTCGCGGAGCCATGACCCAGCTATCGAGCCTTCCTCCGGAGCGTCGCCGGGCCGTCGCGCACGCCTTCCGCGATCTCCGCAGCCTTCCCCCCGACCAGCGCCAGAGTGTTCTGAACTCCGACCGCATCCGCAGCAGCTTCACCGATCAGGAGCGCTCCACCTTATCGAACCTGGTGGCGATCGAGCCCTACCTTCCGCCGCCCGCGAGCAGCAGCCCTCCGCCGCAGTAGACGGCGGCGATCTCAGCTCTTGAAAAAGTTCTTTGCCAGGAAGAGCACGTTGGCGGGGCGCTCCGCGAGCCGGCGCATGAAGTAGGGGTACCACTCGGCGCCGAAGGGGAGGTAGATCCGGACCCCGAAGCCCTCCTTCAGAAGCTGCCGCTGCAGATCGCGACGGATGCCATAGAGCATCTGGAACTCGAACGCGCTCTTCGGCAGACCGGTCTCGCTCACAAATTTCCGCATCTGGTCGACGATCGCCTCGTCGTGCGTTGCGATCCCGCAAAAGACGCCGCTCGCCGCCAGGTAGGTCATCAGCGCAATGTAGTTTGCGTCCACATCGCGCTTCTGCGGAAAAGCCAGCTCCGACGGCTCCTTGTACGCTCCCTTGCACAGCCGAATCCTGATCCCCTGCTCGACCAGCCGCTTGGCATCGTCGGCCGACCGGTAGAGGTACGCCTGCAGCACCGTCCCCACACGCCCCCGCATCCCTGGCCGCGCATGGAGACGTTCGGTCATGGCGATCGTTGCCTCGGTATAGGCCGAGCCTTCCATGTCGATGCGTACGAACGAGTCGACCCGCGCCGCATGCTCCACCATCTCGCCCACAATGCATTCGGCCAGCGCGGGGTCGATGTCCATGCCGACCTGGCTCAGTTTCACACTCACATTCGCGTTCAGGCCCCGGGCCTCGATCTGATCGAGCAGCTGGTGGTAGATACCCGCGCTGGCGCGTGCCTGCGACTCCACCGTGACACTCTCTCCCAGCGAGTCGAGTGTGACCGAGAAGCCCTCGCGGTTCAGCTGCTCGCATGCGGCGAGCGCCTCCTCGACCGTCATACCGGCGACAAACCGTCCGGAAAGCTTCTTCCCCACCGCCGAGCGCTCCGAGAACGCCCGCATCTGCCTGTTTTGAGAGAGTGCAATAAAACCCGAACGCAACACCGAGCCCGACCTCATTCCGGCATTCGCTCTGGGCGCCGCCGGGAGACTGTATTGTCCCATGCGACCGCTTTTGCTCGCCGGACCTCGAGCGCGACTACTGCCTGACCCCGACCACCGGTTTCACGCCATGCTCCACCTGCGGCGTTACCATCTCGCTGGTGTCCTTCATCGCTGCGATGGCCTCGTCGTACCGGCCCGCAACCGAGTTGGCCCGGATTATCGCCATCTCTTCCAGCATCTTCATGCCGTCTCTGAGATAGCTGAGCCGGCTGCGCTCGTCATGGCCCCAGGTCACGGGCACCTCGCGGATGGTGTACCGCAGCTTGCGCGCGATGAACAGGATCTCCGGATCGAAGCCCCATCGCTCGATCGTCTGCAGACGAAAGATCACCTGCGCCGCCTCGCGCTTGAACGCCTTAAAGCCGCACTGCGTGTCCTTGAAGGGCAGGCCCATCACCGTCCGCGTGATCCAGTTGAAGCACCGCCCGAAGACCTGCCGGTATAGCGGCTGATGAATCGTCTGCCGCGTGCGGTCCATCCATCGGGATCCGATCGCCACATCCGCACCGTCGGCGATCGCGGCGATCAGCCGCTCCGCCTCTTCCATCGGCGCCGAAAGATCCGCATCGGTAAACATCACGATGTTGCCCGCCGCCTGCAGCAGACCGTTCCGGACCGAGTAACCCTTGCCCCGGTTCCCCGGATTCTGGACCAGGTGCAGGCGCGGATGCACCCCTGTCCATTGCTCCACGATCACCGCCGTATCATCGCTTGAGCCGTCGTCGATCACCAGGACCTCGGCGTCCCATCCCCGCTCGGAGATGCAGGTCATCACCCGCTCGAGCGTCGCCTCGATGCGAGCACTCTCGTTGTACGCCGGTATAACAATGCTGAGCTGCGGGTGTGCCATGTCGATCGTCACGCCTCAGTCGATCTGTTCTGTTGCGATGTGGGAAGGCGCTCGCGCGCCGCCGTTCATCATACTGCAACTATAGGACCATCGAATACACGATAAGTCACTCTTGCTGCACTTGCGATTAGCCTTCCGCGGGACGGCGATGCAACCTTCGTGTACGTGCCGGCGCCCCCTGCTAAACTCCTGTCCATGCCGGAAGATTCTGTTCCACCGCCGCCGATCCCCCCGCAGCCGCCAACGGCGGCGCCCTATGCGCCGTACGCTCCGTACGCTCCATACGCCTCGCAGCCTCCCTTCGGCTACCCCTACGGCGCCCGTCCTCCACAGCCGCCGAAGCGCCGCTCACCCGGCTTTTACGTGGCGGTTATCGGCGGATCGATTGCGGCAGTGGCGCTCGTCTTCTCTCTGTTCTTCTGGGCCACGATGCGTTCGATCAACGGAGGCAGCGGTGCAGCCTTCGCCACCAGCACCATCGCTGTGATCGATCTCGACGGCGTCATCCTCGACGCCGAGAAGATTGACACGCAACTTCGCAAATTTGGCGAGGATTCCTCCGTAAAAGCCATCATTCTTCACATCAACTCGCCCGGCGGAGGCGCCGCAGCCTCGCAGGAGATCTATCACGAGGTCCTGCGGGTCCGGCAGGAAAACCATAAGAAGATCATCGCCTCCGTCGAGAGCGTTGGAGCTTCGGGCGCCTACTACATCGCCTCCGGATGCGACAGGATCTACGCCAACGACGCCTCGGTGGTCGGCTCGATCGGCGTCATCATGGAGTGGACGAACTACGGCGACCTGCTGCACTGGGCCAAGCTCAAAAGCGTGGTCATCCACGCCGGCGAACTGAAAGACGCCGGTGACCCCAGCCGCGACGTCACTCCGAAAGAGCAGGCCTACTTCCAGTCTCTTGTGGACAATATGTACGGCCAGTTCGTCCACGACGTCGCCCAGGGCCGTCACACCTCGGACGACAAGATCCGACCGCTCGCCACGGGTCAGGTCTGGACCGGCCAGCAGTCGCTTCCCCTCGGCCTGATCGACCAGGTCGGCGGCTTCCGCGTGGCGCTCATCGACACCGCCCGCGCAGCCGGAATCTCAGGCGAGCCCGCCGTCGTCCGGCCCGCCAGCCCCAAGAAGAACCTTCTTTCCATGCTCACATCCGATAGCGAGGACCTCTTTCCCAATCCCAGCCAGCTCCTCAATCGCGCTCCCGGCTTCTTCTTCATCTGGAACTAAGCGGTCGAAGTCCAGCGGAGTCCCAGGCCTGCCTGAGGTTCGGAGTCCCAGGCCTGCCTTTATCCGTTCCCGCCAGCCCTCGTACTCCACCCGGCCTCCACCCGGCCGCCGCCGGGAGCCTCCTCGCACCTCCCAAGAAATCCCTGCATCTCATACATCGCACAAGACTTTTTCCTAGGCAGGCAGCCGATCCGCCTCGGGGAAACATCTGACTTTATAGAGCGGTCATTTCCGCTGCGAGGAACCTCATGGCCGCGAAGACTTCCCCCCGCGAAAGGCATCCCACGATGACCAAAGCCGACCTGGTCGACAAGGTTACCGCCCTAGGCGACCTGACTCGGCGCGATGGCGAGATCATCGTCGACACCCTCTTCGAGGCTGTTATAGGCGCTCTCAAGGGTGGCGACAAGATCGAGATTCGCGGCTTCGGCAGCTTCCGCACCCGCCAGCGCAACGCTCGCGTCGGTCGCAATCCCAAGACCGGGGATAAGGTCGAGGTTCCTGCCAAGCGCGTCCCCTTCTTCAAGCCCTCCAAGGAACTGCGCGACACCGTCAACAAGAAGAGTCACGGCGGCGAGATCGAGGTCCAGCTGGCGCCTAAAGTCGAGAAAGAGATCGCGAAAGCGATCGATCCTCATCATCCGCCAGCGATGTAGGGGCACGATCACTCGTTGAACGGAACTCCGAAACCAAGCTCGGCACTCTGCGGAGGCCGATACCGGTATCCGATTACATCCGCAATCTTGCCCATGTTCCGCCAGATCCGCAGCGCGCCCGCGTTCCTGTACAACCGGCGGATCTCTTCCCGCGACGTGCCCCGCTCCACATACACGCTGAGCTCGCGTCCGACACCATCGTTCCTGCGCTCCGCTGAAGCTCATGCTCGTCCATGGACCTGCTGGAAAGTTCGCTAGGAACCGCTTGCGCTGGCGGAGACGCTTCCCTGCTGTGCCTTGAGGTAGTTTCCGTAGCCGACGATCACCGTGGATCCGACCAGGAAGAAGAGACCTACCGCCACCAGCAGCCTCGTGCGACGGCTCGTTCCCTTCCATTCGCGGAGGAAGAGTCCCCAAAGGGTCGCGAAGATGATGATCGAAGCCATGTGAAGCGTCCATGAGGAGAAGTCATACTTCCCCATCTTGGTCTGCCCCATGGAGTAGAAGAAGAACTGAAAGTACCAGATGATCCCGGCCAGCGTAGCGAAGAAGTAGTTGCCGATCAGGGATGGTGTTGCGATGCGATGGAGGGTGTCGGGATCTCGCGGGTCAATGTCGGCGAGCGTGTATCCGGTGGTCTCGCTCGCGCGCATCGGGTTCAGGCCGGGCTGTCCGAGAAACTGTGCGCCGGAACCATTTTTCAGAATCAGGATCACGGACCAGACGAAGTTCGTGACGAAGCCGCCCCACAGTACCACGACCAGAACGGGAAGATTCGCCCATAGATCAAGCCGGTTGTCCGCAAGCAGGCGGCTCTTTGTGATGGCGGCAATCGGTGCTCCGGCATCCAGGCCGAACGCGAAGAACGAGCTCATGATTCCCGCGAAGACTGCTACCGCAACGCCCTTTCGGAAGGAGAAGTCGCGCTCGCCCGACTCGATCTTCTCTTCTGGCGTGATCTCCCTCTCTTTGGAGAGACCGGCCGCTCCGTTGATCGCGACCGCGAAGAGGCACACTGCGACGCCTGCGAGGATGATTCGACCGGAGGTCTCATGCAGAATCGTGTTCATCTGGCCGTGGAAGATCGGCGGCACCAGAGTTCCGAAGGCGGTGCAGAGGCCGAGCGCAATGGCATATCCGAGCGCGATGCCGAGATAGCGGATGGCCAGGCCGAACGTGAGGCCGCCCACTCCCCAGAGCGCGCCCCAAAGCACGGCATAGCCGATGGCCGATCCGGGCGAGGAGCGCAGGATGCCAAGGAGGTTGGGAACCAGCATCGACGCGAAGACGAGGGGCGCTACAATCCAGGCGGCAAATCCCTGGATCAGCCAGTAGATCTCCCACGACCAGCGCTTGATTCCGCGGAATGGAACGAAGTTCGTCGCTGAGGCAAAGCCGCCGATCCAATGAAAGATGACGCCCAGTAAAGGGTTAGGACCCACGTTGGCCTCGTTCGGTGAGATGGTAGAGCGGCGGGACGCGTACCATCCTACGCGACCTCGATCGGCAAAGGGAAATATACTCTCTATTGAACTAGCTATTGAACTAGGGATCTGAAATCCAGATCGCATGGAAGCACCACTCGGAGATCGTTTGCGAGTCTCGCTGTTCATCACGTGCTATAACGACACGCTGTTTCCGCACACCGGACAGGCAGTTGTGCGGGTGCTGGAGCGGCTCGGCCATGTGGTCGACTTCCCCGCGGGCCAGACCTGTTGCGGGCAGATGCATTTCAACACCGGGTACAGGGCGGATGCGATGCCTCTGCTCGGGCGATTTGTCGAGCAGTTCCGCGGCTCCGAAACCGTCATCGTTCCGTCGTCGAGCTGCGTGACCATGATGCGCGAAAACTATCCGCGCATGGCCAGCGAGATCGCGGCCGCCGGTCATGACAAGAGCCTGGTCGAAGATGTGGCCGCGCTTCTGCCCAGGGTCTTCGAATTTTCGGAGTTCCTGACGAAGCGTCTGGGGCTCGAGGATGTCGGAGCATACTACCCGCATCGCGTGACCTATCATGCAAGCTGCCATGGCCTGCGCGGCCTCGAGCTCGGCGACGGTCCCATGAGGCTGCTGCGAGCCGTCAAGGGGATCGACCTGGTGGAGCTCGAGGGGCTGGAACAATGCTGCGGCTTCGGCGGAACCTTTGCCGTAAAGAATGCAGACGTCTCGAGCGCCATGCTCGCGGAAAAGACAACGGCTGTCCTGAACACGCGCGCCGAGGCCTGCACCGCCTGCGACAACAGCTGCCTGATGCATATCGGAGGAGCGCTCCATCGCCAGCGCACCGGCGTCCGAACGGTTCACCTGGCGGAGATCCTGGCGAGCGAAGAGACATCCGGAGTTGACGAGGTGCCAGCGAGATGAGCGGCGGCGTAGCCCTGGATCCGAAGACCGCACCCACCTTTCCGATCGCGGCGCGATCGCTGGTGGAAGACACGCAGCTGCGGAAGAACGTGCGTCATGCCACCGACGTGATCCAGCGGAAGCGTGGGCGTGTGGTCGCGGAGATGCCGGACTGGCAGCAGCTGCGCGAGGCTGGCCGCCGCATACGGCAGCACACGATGGAGCACCTCGACCTTTACCTCGAGCGCTTTGAGCGGAACTGCACGCGGGCCGGAGGTGTGGTGCACTGGGCGCGGGATGCCGGAGAGGCGCGGCAGATCGTGGTTCGCCTGGCGAAAGAGGCCGTGGAGATGGGATCGCCGTCACCGGCGATCGCAGGACGCGTCGCCGGCGATCCGGCAGGCACCCACCCTGGCATCGGCGAAGCTTCCGGTCAGATGCTGATCGGCGAAGTGCTCAAGATCAAGTCCATGACGACCGAGGAGATCCAGCTCAATCGCGCGCTCGAAGCTGCCGGAATCCATCCGTACGAGACCGACCTCGCCGAGCTGATCCTGCAGCTGGGACAGGACCAGCCATCGCACATCGTCGTCCCTGCCCTGCACAAAAACCGGCAGCAGGTGCGCGAGATCTTTCGCCGCGAGATGCACCTTCCGGATCTCGGCGACACGCCGCAGGACCTCGCCGATGCGGCTCGGCTGTTTCTACGCGAAAAATTCCTGCGGGTCAAGACGGCAGTGAGCGGAGCCAACTTCCTGATCGCGGACACCGGCGGCGTGTGCATCGTCGAGAGCGAGGGCAACGGCCGCATGTGCCTCACGCTTCCCCATACGCTCATCACCATCGCCGGCATCGACAAGGTGCTGCCGAGCTTTGTCGATCTCGAGGTGATGCTGCAGCTGCTGCCGCGCAGCGCGACCGGCGAGCGCATGAATCCCTACAACTCCATATGGACGGGGGTGCGCGAGGGCGACGGACCGCGAAAGTTTCACGTCATCCTGATGGACAACGGACGAACCGAGGTGTTGGCCGACGAGGTGGGGCGGCAGACGCTGAACTGCATCCGCTGCGGCGCCTGCCAGAACGCCTGCCCGGTCTATCGGCAGACCGGCGGCCACGCCTACGGAAGCGTCTACGCGGGGCCGATCGGCGCCATTCTCACGCCGCAGCTGCAGGGGATGGAGCACGCCGAAAGTCTCCCGTTTGCGAGCTCCCTGTGCGGTGCGTGCTATGAGGTCTGCCCGGTCAAGATCAACATCCCGGAGGTCCTGGTTCACCTGCGCAGCAGGGTGGTGGCGAAGAAGTCCGCCGGCTTGAAGATCCTCGCCAACCCCGAAGCAATCGCGATGTCGGCGGCGGCGATGATCTTTCGTAGCGAGCGAAGGTTCCGCGCCGCGCAACGGCTTGGACGCATGGCGGGCACGCCGCTGGTGCATCAGGATGGCGCGGGCGAAGGCTGGATCTCGTGGCTTCCCGGTATGCTCGGCGGTTGGACCCAGGTGCGCGATCTGCAGGCGATGCCGAAGCAGACCTTCCGCGAGTGGTGGGCGGAGCGCGATCGAATCAATCGAAAGCGGGATAGCAAGAATGAAGCCTGAGATCGCAGTGGGCGCACGCGCCGATGTCCTGGGCCGCATCCGGCAAGCTCTCCACCTTGGCTCCACCGAGCCAATCGAAGACGACGTTGTGGCACAGGCCTGGGCGGCAGTTCCGCGGGAGTATCGGCAGGTCGCCTCGAGAGACCGCGACGCTGTGCTGGCGCTGTTCGAAGACCGCCTCCGCGACTATGACGCCCACGTCGAGCGATGCCAGCCTCCCGATCTTCCAGCCGTGGTGGAGCGCCTTCTGGCCCTGCGTGGATCGCCTCGCATGCTTGTGCCCGCGGGTCTCCCGGCCGAGTGGCTTCCATCCAGCCTCGTCTTCACCAGCGCCGCGGGACTCGGCACCTCCGCGCTCGACGACTTCGACGGCGTTGTGACCGGCGCAACCCTGGCCATCGCCGAGACCGGAACTCTGGTGCTGCAGAGCGTTCCCGGCCAGGGACCGCGATCGGCCACGCTGGTTCCGGACTACCACCTGTGCCTCGTGCACAGCCGCGATATTGTCGAGACGGTGCCCGAGGCTATCCGTCGTCTCGTTCCGACCGCGACCCTTCCGACCACCTTTGTCTCCGGCCCATCCGCCACAGCCGACATCGAGATGACGCGAATCAAAGGCGTGCACGGTCCGCGCTTTCTCGATGTCGTGCTGCTTGACGACCTCGGTAAACTAGACCTCGCAACAGGAAGAAACCCGCTAATGTCTGATTTGAAATAATTGCCGTATTGGTCACCCTGTGGAATGATGGTCCAGCAAAACCAGCCCCAGCGGGCCGGAGGGATCATGGCATCGGCGACATCCTTGAAATTTCTTGAAGACAGGTGGGATGACGCGGTCGCGGCGAAGCTCGATCCTCCGGAGCTTTTGCGCTACCGCTCCAACCTGCTCGGATCGGACCTGCGCCTCACCAACTTCGGCGGCGGCAACACCAGCTCCAAGCTGGACGAGGTCGATCCCATCGATCGGCAGACGACGCGCGTCCTGTGGGTCAAGGGAAGCGGCGGCGACCTCGGCAGCATCAGGCGATCAGGCTTCGCGACCCTTTACCTCGACAAGCTGCTCTCGCTCGAAGAGGCCTACGGCGGCGTCGAGCGCGAAGACGAGATGGTGGCGATGTACCCGCTCGTGACCTTCGGCAACAACCCCACCGCGGCCAGCATCGACACGCCGTTGCACGGATTTCTCCCCTTCCCGCATGTCGACCACCTCCATCCCGATTGGGCGATCGCGCTCGCTGCGTCCGCTAACGGGAAGACAAAGATGGAGGAGTTCAACCAGGAGTTCGGCCACCATCTGGCCTGGCTGCCGTGGCAGCGGCCCGGCTTCGAACTGGGCATGATGCTGAAGCGAATCGTCGCCGAGACGCCAGGATGCGACGGCGTTGTGCTGGGCGGACACGGCCTGTTTACCTGGGGTGAGACCCAGCGGGAAAGCTACCGGAACACCATCACCATCATCGACCAGATCGGGCGTTTCATTGAGCGCCACGGCCTGCGCGACGGGCACCGACCCTTCGGTGGCGCGAGGTCGAAGCCGCGCGAGGACCGGGCCCAGATCGCGGTCGGAATCATGCCCTATCTGCGCGGAGCGGTCTCGCGGAAGCAGCGCTGGATCGGCAGCTTCTCCGACTCCGCGCAGGTCCTGGATTTCGTGAACTCCGAAGATGCTCAAAAGCTCGCGCACCTCGGCACCAGCTGCCCCGATCATTTCATCCGCACAAAGATTCGTCCGATGTTGCTCGAATGGGATCCGGGCGGAGATCCGGTCGAGATCCGGGCGCTGATTGAGACCGCACTCGAGACCTACCGGGCGGAGTACGGCCAGTACTACCAAAAGCACGCCCTCCCGGACTCCCCTGCTCTGCGTGACGCCAGTCCAACCGTGGTGCTGCTGCCCGGCGTCGGCATGTTCAGCTTCGGAAAGAACAAGACCGAGGCCCGTATCGTCGGCGAGTTCTACACCGACGCGATCGGCGTCATGCAGGGCGCGGGCGCACTCGGCTCTGGCGTCCATTGCACCGACATCCCGCAGGCTGGACCGGCTGCCAAGGCGGACCAGTTCAGCGTCTTCAGCAACTACGTCGCGCTCCCTCCCAGTGAGGCCTTCCGCATCGAATACTGGGCTCTCGAAGAGGCCAAGATTCGCCGGCAGCCGCCCGAAAAGGAGCTGAGCCGCCGCATCGCTCTCATCGTCGGCGGAGGCAGCGGCATCGGCCGCGAAGTCGCGCTGCTGGCTGCCGGACGCGGCGCGCACGTGGTCGTGGCAGACCGGGATACAGAGGGCGCGGAGAAAGTCGCGGAGGAGGTGAAGGCGATCTCCGGAGGCGAATCGGCGATCTGGACGAGCGTCGATATTCGCGACCGGTCGACCATCAGAGCGGCGCTCGATAAGACCGTCGCGACCTTTGGCGGGCTCGATATTCTCGTCAACACGGCCGCACTCTTTCCTTCTTCACCCGACGGCGCCGTCACCGACGCGCAGTGGGCGCTGACGCTCGAAGTCAATGTCACCGCGAACTACCTGCTGGCCGACGAGGCGACCGCGCTCTTCAACGATCAGGGCCTCGACGCCAGCGTTGTTCTGACCAGTTCGGCGAACGCCGTCGTCGCCAAGCGTGGCAGCGAGGCCTATGACGTGAGCAAGGCCGCGCTGAGCCATCTCGTGCGAGAGCTCGCCGTGAGCCTCGCGCCCAAGGTACGCGTCAACGGAATCAGCCCGGCGACCGTGGTCAAGGGGTCGACCATGTTTCCACGCGACCGGGTCATCGCATCCCTGCGGAAATACAATCTTCCCGTCGACGAAAACGCACCGGTGGACGATCTTCGCAACGCGCTCGCGCAGTTCTATGCCAGGCGAACTCTGACCCACCAGCCCATCGATCCGAAGGACTGCGCCGAGGCAATCCTCTTCCTTGCGGGGCCGACCGCACGCTGCACCACCGGGCATCTGATACCAGTCGATGGGGGGCTCGTCGAGGCCTACCTGCGATGAGCTCGCCTCCCCAAGCTTCGGGCGACGGGCGAACTCTGATCGCGGTCGATCTGGGGGCGGAGAGCTGCCGGGTCTCCCTTCTACGGCGTGACGGCGGCGATCCTGTGGTCTCGCTCGTGCATCGATTTCCTAATGCGCCCGAGGAGAGAAACGGCCATCTCTTCTGGAACCTGCAGGCGATCGAAGCCGGCGTGGAGACCGGACTCCGGCGCTGCGCGGATCTGGCCCCCGAGGGTATCTGCTCCATCGCCGTCGACGGCTGGGCAGTCGATTACGTTCCCGTCGACGGGGCTGGCCGCGCTCTACGCGACCCTTTCTGCTACCGCGATCAGCGCACCGTGCAAGCCGAAGAGGCGCTGCATCAACGGATCTCGCCGGCGAGACTGCGCCAGCTCACCGGCGTTCAGCTGCTGCGGATCAACACGCTCTACCAGATGTGTGCCGATATCGAGATGGACCTTGATCCGGGCCATCTCTGGCTCAATCTGCCGGAGTACCTGCTCAGCCGCCTGGGCGGAGAGCCCATCGCCGAACACACCAACGCGACCCACACGCAGATGATCGATCTCCGCAGTGGGCAGTGGTGTCCGGAGATCTTTCTCGCGGCCGGGATCGACCTCTCCCGCGCTCCGGCGATCGTTCCTCCGGGAACCCCCGTCGGAAAGCTCAAGGGGACGCTGGCGGATCTGCCCGCCTTTCGGGACACGGCTCTGATCGCGCCAGCCTGCCACGACACCGCATCCGCGATCGCAGGCATCCCCGCCAGCGGGACCGATTGGGCCTACATCAGCTCCGGAACATGGTCGCTCGTCGGCACACTCCTCGACCGGCCTCAGAACGACTCGGATGCTGCGCGGGAGAACTTCACGAACCTCGGCGCGGTAGGCGGCAAGGTGTGCTTTCACAAGAGCGTCAACGGCATGTGGATCCTGAAGCAGTGCATGGAGACGTGGATCGCCGCGGGTCGCGCCTGGGAGCTCACGGATTTGATCAGGGAGGCCGAACGGCAGCCCGCGCCGGAGACCCTCCTCGACGTGGATGACCCACCTCTTCTGCTCGCGGGGGGGATGCCCGGGCGCATCAACGCCCAGCGTGCCGCGCGTGGGGAAAAACCTCTCAACGATGCTCCGGAGAACGCGCCAGAGTTTGCGAACCTGATCTTCCATAGCCTCGCCGCGCGCTATGCCGAGGTCCTCCGCCACGTGGAGGCGCACAGCGGCAAGCGATTGAAGCGACTATTCCTAGTGGGTGGAGGTAGCCGGAACCAATACCTTAACCGGCTCACGCAGCAGGCAACCGGCCTCGACCTCCACTGCGGTTCACCCGAGAGCTCGACGCTGGGAAATTTTGCCGTCCAGCTTGCCGTTCTTGGGGGCCACCGCCACCCCGTGACCGGCGCCGATCCGGAGCACGTCAGTCGATGGGCCGAGCATCTGTGCCGGGCCACGGAAGTCCCGATTTCCTAGCGTCGCGATCCGCCGGGGCCAGCGCTCACGTCGTGGCCTCCACTACGCCGATCGCACCCATCATCCGTCCCGCAAAGCCTCGCTCCGCACGATGCGAGAAGTACTTCCTCTCGCCGCTTCGATCCCGCGCACAGGCCGTACACTCCCCCAGCACTGTCACGCTGTGGATCGGAATGCCCGCGTCGATAAGCTGCCGGCGGTTCGCCTCCCAGAGGTTCAGAGACACGTGCCCCCCGCTCCCCGAAGCCTCTGCTCGGCCGCCCGGCCCGGCTCCCGATGCGGCATCTGCCGTAGCTATCGCCTGGAAGAGCTCCGCCCCGTATCCAAACTGTCCTTCGAAGCTGGAACGGACCTCCTCCCCCACCGAATAGCAGCAGGGTCCGATAGAGGGTCCGACCGCCGCAACCATCTCCTCCGGCCGTGATCCGTACTCCTCCCGCATCCGGGCAATCCCACGCTCCACGATCTGTGCCAGGGCCCCTCTCCAACCCGCGTGGAACGCACCGACGACTCGCCTGCTCCAATCGGCGACCAGCACTGGAACGCAATCGGCCACCTGCACCCCCAGCATGATCTCCGGAACGTTCGTCAGCAGACCGTCGCCCTCGAGAACCGCCCGTCCACTCTCTGTCGCCAGCGGCCCATCGCCCTTCCGAACCACCTGGACGGCGCTCCCGTGAACCTGCCGCACTGTAGCCAGCGAACGAACCAGCGAAGGCCGACTTCCACCATCCGAATCACCACAGATGGCGTGCAGGAACCGATGGCGATTCTCACTTACATTTGCGTCCGTGTCCTCCTCTTTCCATCCCAGATTGAGCGACTTACCGCCATAAGCGGAAGAGACGCCACCACAACGTGCGCTGAAGCCGGCTCGCAGCCAGCTAAACCGCTCCCAGCCTTCCACTCTCACTGCTCCGTCGATGTTCATGCGATCAATCGCTAACCCCTTTCCCTCTGATCCGTCTACTCATTCAAGTCCAACAAAAAGAGAGACTTAGAATCTTCCTCTGAAAACAATTGCACTGCACCCCAAGCAGGTTGCATCCACACGAGTGCAAGGATAAGATACCGCGCATCGTAGCAATGAGATATTCATGCCCACTCTGAGTCCCCAGCTTCTCCGCTCGCGCATCGGCAAAGTCTGCGTCGCCATCACCGGCTCCGGTGCGTCTGAAGTGATTGAAAAGGCTGCCGTTGCGGCTAAGGACAATCCCTTTATAGAGGTGCGACTTGACTACCTAGACAAGCCGCTGCTGGCGCTGCCCCGCTTGAAAACCTTCCTCGCCGAACATGCCACGGTGACCGCCATCGCCACCTGCCGACGGACACAAAGCGGTGGCCGCTTCAACGGAACGGTCGCGGAAGAGCTGGAAATCCTTTGCAAAGCGGCGATAAGTGGCTTTCAGATCATCGACTTGTCGCTCGAATCCGCGGAGGCACTAAAGACCCCTGAGTTCGAGAAGCTGCGCAGTACCGGGGTCTCGATCATGATCAGTCACCACGACTTTGCCGCGACTAAGGATCTTGACGCTGTCTATGAACGCATCCGCCCCTTCGCGCCTGACTTCGTCAAGATTGTCCCTACGGCCAAGACTCTGTCCGACAATCTCACGCTGATGCGCTTTCTAGAGCGCATGAACGAATCCTCGAACATTATCGGGGTCTGCATGGGCGAGGCGGGGATTATCTCGCGGGTGCTGGGGGTTCGTGCAGGATCAGCCTTTACCTTCGCAGCGGCAACTGCCGGCGAGGAGACGGCACCGGGCCAGATTGCCGCGCGGACTCTGGTCGAGACCTACCGTATCGACGAGGTGGACGCTGCAACAAAGGTGTACGGTGTGGCCGGGAATCCCATTCGCCACTCGCTCTCGCCGTTGATGCTGAATACAGCATTTCGCCGGGAGACTCTCAACGCTGTCTATCTGGCGCTGCAGACGACCAAAGTGAGCGATCTCCTGAAACTTGTGCACGAGATCCCGATTCAGGGACTGAGCGTGACGATGCCGCTAAAGCAGGACGTTATGGCTCACTTAGAGCGCACGGATCCACTCTCCGCAAAGATAGGGGCATGCAACACGATATTGCGGGCACAGGACGGCAAGCTTTACGGCTTCAATACCGATGTTGCTGGGATCATCAGTCCTCTTGAGAGGCGCATGAGCCTGAACGGAGCGAAAGTGCTCGTTCTTGGAGCTGGAGGCGCTGCCCGTGCCGCCGTCTTCGGACTTCGCGAAAAAGGGGCGGACGTCTTTATTCTGAATCGCACGCTGGAGACCGCGCAGAAGCTCGCCAGGCAGTCCCACTCAAAGACGATAAAAAAAGAAGCGCTGCCAAAGACCGACTTCGAAGTCATTGTGAATGCAACCCCTGTCGGCATGTCCGGCAATAAGGCAGCACCCCTGCTCGACGCTGGTGATCTAAGAGCGAAGCTGGTCTTTGATCTTGTCTACAATCCTGTCGAGACACCGTTGCTGCGGATGGCGCGGCAGCAAAACATCCCGATCATCACCGGCATCGAAATGTTTGTGCAGCAGGGAGCGAGGCAGTTCGAGATCTGGACGGGCAAGCCCGCTCCCGAAGAAGAGATGATGAGGGTTGTGATTCATGCGCTGCGACAACAGGCGGAAGCGGCCGCGAGTTCGTCCTCGCCCGAAGGAGCCTCCGCCGGGCCAAAGCCCAAGATCGCAATAGGTGCCTCGAGCAACGGTGCGAAGAGTACGAGCGCAGCGGTGAAGCGACGGAAGGCCTCGTAAGCTCTTCCGTGAACTACTGAGGAGCTATTGCGGCGGCTTCTTCTTCGGAGCTGCTGCCTACGTTCCTGTACCGGCCGACGAGGCGAGCTTCTCCTCGGCCTTACGCGTGACGGAGTTCGCGTTGTCATACTTCTGACCATCATCGCCTGCCTCGGACCAGAGCCGCTCACCAGTCTGGATTTCCTGCTCTGCCTCGCTGCGATCGATCTCCTCCGGACGCAAGGCTTCTTCGGCGAGGATAGTGACACGCTCTGGAAGGACCTCGACGAAGCCCCACGCGACGAAGAACTTTTGATCACCGGAGGTCCCACCATGGAGACGCACCTCTCCTGCACCGAGCTCCGCCAGCAAAGGAGCGTGGCCGTAGAGCGCCTCGAGATATCCCGATGAGCTTGGGAGTTCGACCGCGTCAACGGTCGCATCGACCAGGACGCGATCCGGCGTGACCAGCCGGACAGCGAGCCTGCCGCTACTACTCGTATTGTCTGTCGTCTCCGCCATGGTTATGCCGTCTGCTTCATCTTCTCTGCTGCCGCAAGCACTTCCTCGATGCCGCCTTTGAGGTAGAACGCCTGCTCGGGGATGTCGTCGTGCTTACCCTCGATGATCTCCTTGAAGGAGCGCACCGTGTCTTCGACTTTTACGTAAGCCCCTGGTATGCCGGTAAAAATTTCGGCTACGTGAAAGGGCTGCGACAGGAAACGCTGGACCTTGCGGGCGCGCGCAACGGTGATCTTGTCCTCTTCCGAGAGTTCATCGATGCCGAGGATTGCGATGATGTCCTGCAGATCCTTATAGCGCTGAAGAATGCGCTTCACACCTTGCGCGACGTCATAGTGTTCCTGCCCGACGATGCGAGCTGACAGAATCCGCGAGGTCGATGTCAGCGGATCGACAGCTGGATAGATGCCCAGCTCCGACAGCGGACGCGAAAGCAACATGGTTGCGTCAAGGTGCGCGAAGGTGGTCGCCGGCGCCGGGTCGGTGAAATCGTCAGCGGGTACGTACACGGCTTGCACCGAGGTGACCGAACCCTTCTTGGTCGAGGTGATGCGCTCTTGAAGCTCGCCCATCTCGGTCGCCAAATTCGGCTGGTAGCCGACAGCCGACGGCATGCGCCCAAGCAGCGTGGAGACCTCGGAACCCGCCTGCGTGAAGCGGAAGATGTTGTCGATGAATAGCAGTGTATCCGCGCCCTCTTCATCGCGGAAGTATTCGGCGACCGTCAAGCCGGTCAGTGCCACGCGAAGACGAGCTCCCGGCGGCTCGGTCATTTGCCCGTAGATCAGCGTAGCCTTGCTCTTCGAGAAATCCTTCAGGTCGATAACGCCCGACTCTTGAAACTCGTGCCAGAGATCATTGCCCTCACGTGTGCGTTCGCCCACGCCGGCAAAGACCGAGAAGCCGCCATGCTTGGTCGCGACATTGTTGATGAGCTCCTGAATGACCACGGTCTTGCCCACACCGGCGCCGCCGAAGAGGCCGATCTTGCCCCCCTTCAAGAACGGGAGGATCAGGTCAACGACTTTGATGCCAGTCTCGAACATCTCCTCTGAAGTCGACTGCTCGTCGAAGGCTGGAGCCTGGCGATGAATGGGCAGATGGACCTTGGCGTTGATGGGGCCCAGTTCGTCGACTGGCTGTCCGAGCACGTTCAGAACACGCCCGAGTGTTTCGCGGCCCACTGGAACGGTGATGCCCGCGCCGGTGTCGATCGCCTTCATACCGCGCACCATGCCCTCAGTGGCCTCCATGGCGATGCAGCGCACGCGACCCTCACCGAGATGCTGCTGCACCTCTACGACCACGTCGAGCGGCTTGGGGATATTGAATCCCTCACTCGAGATCCGCAGCGCCTGAAAGATAGGCGGCATGTGCGACTCGTCAAATTGGACGTCAACGGCCGGTCCGCTGATCGATATCACTTTCCCGATGTTCTCTGCCATAGCTCTCTCTCGTCGTTACAGCGCCGCGGCGCCGCTCACGATTTCAATAATTTCCTTAGTGATCGCTGCCTGCCGAACGCGATTCATAGTTAGCGAAAGTGCATCGATCATGTCGCCTGCGTTATTGGTAGCGGAGTCCATCGCTGTCATACGTGCCGCATGCTCAGCCGCAACGCTCTCGATCAGAGCATGAAAGATCTGGGTGGCGACGTAGCGGGGCATGAGGTTTCGGAACAGCTGCTCGGGATCCTGATCGAAGATATAGTCCACCTCCGCGGTGCCGAACTTCTTCGCCTCTGCTTCCATCTCGCTCTCTTCCCCCTGGTCGATGCTGATGCCGGAGGTCTGCGCGGCACGTGCGGCTGCGTCCCTCTGCTCCTCTGTCATCTCCTGCGAGGCTGAAACTTCCTGTGTACCAAGCTTCTTGATCGGCAGCAACTTCTCGACCACAACACGCTGCGCAATGACGGATTTGAACTCGTTGAAGACCAGGTAGACCGAATCGATCTCTGCCCGTTCGTACCTTTCCACAATGGACTGGCTGACCTTGGTTACTTCGCTGAACTCAGGTTTTGCGAGAAGTCCGGTATGATCGCCGGTCACTTCGATGGGCTGAGCGCGATGCCGAATCGTCTCGTAGTGGGTGGAGAGATCATTGTCGTAGTGCTCTTCCGTCCGCTCGTACGTCGCTTCCGGAAAACGTTTACGGTAGGCATCGCGCGCCTTTCTGCCGATCGGCTCGATGTCGATGTTCTGACCCATGGTTCGCCGATCGTCGATGAAATTCTGCGCGGCCTTCATGATGTTGGAGTTGAAGGCCCCAGCAAAGCCCTTGTCGCCGGCAACGATAACAACGAGGACGTTCTTTTCTTCACGCTCGACCAGCAGAGGATGCAGGATGTCACCTGTCTGTTCACTGTAAAGGTCCGTTCGGCGCACCAGTGATTCGAGGACATTGGTCAACATCTGCGCATACGGCCGCGCCTGCATGGCGTGCTCCTGCGCACGGCGCAGCTTCGCGGCGGACACCATCTTCATGGCCTTGGTGATCTGCCGCGTGTTCTTCACACTGCGGATGCGGCGTCGTAAATCGAGTACGTTTGCCATGGTCTATGCCTTTGCGGGGTTCGCGTCTCCAGCAATCTCCTTCGGCACACCCGCCTTCGGCTGGTTCTGATTCTTCGTATCCTTACGCTCCCTTAGGAAGCCCGCCTTGTATTCGTTGACGGCAGCAGTGAGCTTACTTTTGAGGTCGTCGTCCAGAGCTTTCTTCGTGGCGATGTCGGTCAACACTGATCCGGACGATCCTTCGAGATACTTGTAGAAGCCGTCCTCGAAGGCGCGCAGGTCGGAGACCTGTACATCATCTAGCAGACCGTTTGTCCCCGCAAATAAGATCGCTACCTGCTTCTCGAAGGGGAGCGGCTGGAACTGCGGCTGTTTGAGCAACTCGGTAAGGCGCTGCCCGCGGCTTAGCTGCTGCTGTGTCACCTTATCGAGATCGGAACCGAACTGGGAGAAGGCCGCCAGCTCACGGTACTGCGCGAGATCGAGCTTCAGCGTTGCGCCAACCTGCTTGGTCGCCTTGGTGGCCGCTGCAAAGCCCACGCGAGAGACCGACAGGCCGACGTTGACGGCAGGCCGCACGCCGGAGTTGAAGAGATCTGTCTCGAGGAAGATCTGGCCATCCGTGATTGAAATCACATTCGTCGGGATGTAGGCCGAGACATCGCCAGCCTGGGTTTCGATGATGGGCAGAGCTGTCAGGGAACCTCCGCCGAGCTTGTCCGAGAGCTTGGAGGAGCGCTCCAGCAGACGCGAGTGGAGATAGAAGACATCGCCCGGGTAGGCCTCGCGACCTGGGGGACGACGCAGAAGGAGGGAGATCTCACGATAGCTGGCCGCGTGCTTCGAGAGGTCATCGTAGATCACCAGGGCGTGCCGGCCGCTATCCCGAAAGAACTCTCCGATGGCGGTTGCGGCGAAGGGCGCAAGATACTGCATCGGGGCGGGCTCGGAGGCGGTCGCCGCGACCACAATGGTGTAGGCCATGGCCCCGTACTTCTCGAGAGTCTGCACGACCTGCGCGACGGACGACCGCTTCTGCCCGATCGCGCAGTAGATGCAGATCAGGTTGTTCTTCGCGGAGTTGATGATCGTATCCAGCACGATGGCGGTTTTACCGGTCTGCCGATCGCCAATGATCAGCTCGCGCTGTCCGCGGCCGATCGGGATCATCGTGTCGATTGCCTTGATACCGGTGGCCATGGGCTCACGAACGCCCTGGCGATCGACAACACCGGGCGCGAGGCGCTCTACGGGCAAGGTCTCCTTGGTGTCGATGGGGCCCTTATCGTCAATCGGTTGGCCGAGCGCGTTGACAACCCGACCGATCATCGCATTGCCGACCGGCACCGACATGATCTTGCCGGTGCGTTTGACCTCATCGCCCTCGCTGATCTCCGTGTAATCGCCAAGGAGCACAGCGCCGACCTGATCCTCATCGAGGTTCATGGCGAGACCCGCGACGCCGTGGGGGAACTCGATGAGCTCACCAGCCATCACCTTGTCGAGGCCGTGAACGCGGGCAATACCATCTCCAAGCGAGATGACGGTACCCACCTCATCCACCTGAATACGCTCCTCGTAGTTCTCGATCTGCTGGCGGAGCAGCTCGGTTATCTCGTCGGCCTTGATCGCGTTACCCTGTGCCATTGTTCTCTTATCCCTGGATCGCTGGTACTGATCCTGCTGATTTCTTTTGAACTGAGATTGACTCTATACGACCTCTGCTCAGGCCACTCGCGCCTCAGTCAACCGCTGTCTCAGGTCGGCGAGCTGTGCTTTCACGGACCCGTCGTAGACTGTCGATCCGATCTTGACTACGACGCCGCCGAGCAGCGACGGATCCTGCAGGTAGGTGGTTCGTACCTGCCCGCCGGCTTTTCGAGCGATCTGCGCTTCCAACTGCTTTTGATCTTCTTCGTTCAGGGGATGCGCACTGGTGATTTGCGCCTCGATCAGGCCAGATTGCTCGTCGGCAACGGCTGCGTAACTGGAGAGGATTTCGTTCAAGTCCCCAAGACGCTGATGCTCCACGATGACCGCGACGAAGTTTCGCACTTGCGGGGACATCCCGAGGCGATTGGCGATCGCATCGAGGATGCGGACCTTCTGCTCCTGGGCGACCGAAGGATTCATGAGCAACTCGCGGAGCTCGCGGTTTGCATCAATGGTCGCTGCGAAGTCCGCCAGATGCTGCTGCGCCGAAGCGGGGTCAATGTGGCTTGCGGTGACGACCTGGGCGAAGGCTCGCGCGTACCGGGAGGTGTAGACAGCCATTAGTTCTGCCCTTCTCTTTCCTTATCCCCGGTGAGCCTGCGCGCGAAGCTCTGGACGAGTAGACGGTCGGTTTCCGCGGTCACCACCAATTTCTTGGCTGCCTGGTCGATCGCAAGATCCGCGGCGAACTGCTGAATCTGGCGCCGTGCCTGCGTCGTCGCTGAAGCGATCTCCTGCTCGGCTGCCGCGAGGATCTTTCCCTTTTCCTCTTCAACTGAAGCCTTGACACGCTGCTCTTCCGCGATCGAATCCTTCTCAGCCTGGGCACGCATGGCAGAGATCTGCTCGTCCAACCTGCTGAGCCGATCCTCGACGCTGTTCATCCGAGCACTTGCCTCTTCGGTCGCCATGCGCGCCTCAACGAGATGCTTCTGAATGACGCTCGTCCGATTGCGAAAGATCTTTGGGAGTGACCTGGCCAGAAACCAGCCGACCAGCAGGGCAAGGATGGCGAAGTTGACGACTTCAAACACGGTTGCGGCCTGCTCGGGGTTCATGCCCAGCTTCGCACCGAGCGCTTTGACGATTGCCGAATGCTTGTAAGCGTCATTCTCGTCGACCTCGTGCTTGTCGGCCTCGGGAGAGTGCGCCTCGGGGGTGCTGTTCTGCCCGGCTTGCCCAGAGGTTGAAGAGGGGTCGGTCGCCTGTGTGTGTGCCGCGGGAGTGAGGCCAACCAGCAATAAAAGCGAGAGCACGAGCAGCGCGGGAGTAGCTCGAGGACGCCGCAAGATGCGCGAGGGATTGAACCTCATTGGCCTGTCTCCGCAAGAGAGATACCGGCCGGCAGGACCGCTTGCAGGATCCGCGAACTCAGTTCACCGCTCATAGTTTCGATCTGGGTCCGTGCCACGGCCGCACTCTCTTCTATCTCTCGCTTCGCGGACTTTACCCGGTCCTGAGTCGATCGTCGAACCTCGTTCAGCGTGGCTTCACGGTCTTCGGTCCAGCGCTGCATACGCTGCTCTCTGGCCGCGAACAGTTCGGCTTTGGCGCTGCGCAGCTTGTCTTCGTAGACCGTGGTCTCTGCCTCGGCGGCTGACAGTGCGCCACGTGCCTGCTCCACAGCGCCGGTCGTTCTTGCGCGGCGTTCTGCCAATGTCCTATCGAGCGGTCGACGGACCAGAGCCTCGTAGGCGGCGATCAGCAGCACGAAGAAGATCATCGTCGGCACAGAGCCGAGCACAAGACCGCCGAGTTGGTGAATGATCTTGTCCATCAGAGTTTGGTGTGCGACTGGCGCCGCTTCGGAGATGCCTCCTGACCACACCTTCACAGCCTCTGCCCTACAGCAGCCAGAAGCGAGCAGACAGGCGAGGAGGTACATTTCAGTTTTAGCAAAGCCATCTCCGGAGTGTCAAACGGCAAGGCGCGATAATCGTGCATTTGTGCGAAGAGCGCACGGTGCAATCTCTGCAAAACTTTTCGTCTAGAAAGAGAACTCTGCGTCTACTATGGATGTACCACCCCGACCCAAGTCTGGGTCACATAGGCCGCGTGTTTGGGGACACCACCTCCGCTCCCCGGCAGGCGGCCTATGCTGTTCCTGACGTCTGCTCCCGCAGCTGAAAGCGTCTGTACCGATTCAGCAGCGATGCGGGACCGACCGCTGTCAGGTACGCAAGATTTCCCTCAAATCGCTTGCCCTCGATCGTGGCTCCGGCCTCAAGTGCCGCCATAGCTCGACCTTCCGATTGAGGCAGGCGAAACTGAAGCTCCAGCAGCGGGTCTTCCGTGAGCGAAGCATCGATCGCCTTGAGAAGATCTTCGAGTCCTGTGCGCTTGAGACCGGAGACTGCGATAACTCCATTGCGTTTGAGACCGTGGCGCTCTTCGACCGGCACTCGATCGATTTTGTTCAGGACCTCGAGCACCGGCGTCTCATTTACTTCCAGCTCTCCGAGGACCAGCCTCACCTGCTCCCTCTGCTCGTCTCTCATGGGACTGGACGCATCCTGCACGTGGAGGAGCAGTTCGGCTCGCTCTACCTCTTCGAGCGTCGCCCGAAAGCTTGTGACCAAGGTATGCGGCAGATCGCGTATGAAGCCGACCGTATCGGAAAGCAGGATCTTTCTTCGCGAGGGAAGCTTCAACTGCCTGAGTTTGGTGTCGAGTGTAGCGAACATTCGCGAGGACTCGAGCACACCGGCCTCGGTAAGCGCGTTGAACAACGTGCTCTTCCCCGCGTTGGTGTACCCCACCAGCGCAACCACTGGAACCGGGACGGCCTCTCTCCGTTGCCGCTGCTGGCGGCGGATTCGGCGCACTGACTCCAGCTGCGCTTTTACGTGATCGATGCGCCCATTAATCTTTCGGCGATCTGTCTCAAGCTTGGTCTCACCCGGGCCGCGCGTTCCGATGCCGCCGCCAAGCTGGCTCATGGCCTTTCCATGGCCAGCAAGCCGCGGCAGCTGATACTCAAGCTGCGCTAGCTCCACCTGCAACTGGCCTTCACGAGTTCTGGCATGACGGGCGAAGATGTCGAGGATCAGCTGGGTCCTGTCGATGACGCGGCAGGGCAGGCGATCATCCAGATTGCGCAGTTGAGAGGGGGTGAGATCGTGATCGAAGAGGACCAAGCCGGCTCCGGTCGAAGCCACGACTGCCTCGATCTCATCCAGTTTGCCCTTACCGACGAGGGTGGCTGCGTCGGGCCGCGCACGCCGCTGGTGCAGGGTGGCCATGACCTCGGCACCGGCACTTCGCGCCAGCTCCTGGAACTCGGCCACAGCTGCATCCATGTCGTCCGGTTCAGAGTCCGGCCGATCATTCAACGCTGCTTCGCCTTCGTTCTGTTGCCTCAGGTTCGCGGCCGCACTGCGCGCCAGGGTGGCCGCCGGGCTCAACTTCCGGCGCTCCCCGGTAAAGTGGACCGCGACCAGCACGGCCCGCTCAGCGTTGGGCTGTGAAGCTCCTTGGGAAGGAGCATCCGGGGCGGGCTCCAGACCCTCTGCGTGAGAGAACTGGCGCCTTGTCTTCTTCGAAGTTGGCAAAGGTTAGTGTCCGCCCGGGGTTCCTGTGGCCTCCCCTGCTGGAGGTGTGCCTGCAGGCCGGTGCTGCTCGACGCGACCTTCACTTCGCACTTCGGGACGCACCTCGCCGTGAACCGCGCTACGACCGCTGACTACCGTCGAGATGGCATGTTTGAAGATCAACTGCTCCTGGCTGTTGTTTTCAAGCAGCACGGAGTACTTGTCGAACGACCGGATTCTGCCGGTAAGTTTCACGCCACTCACGAGATAGATCGTGATTGGGCTCTTGTCTTTTCGGACTGTGTTGAGAAATGTGTCCTGGATATTCTGTGCCGGCTTTGAATCCATGGGGCCGATCTCCTCAATTCTTCCTGTTTTTCCGCTCTAAGCTCTGCCATGCCTCAACGCATCCTCAGCAAGCTATCAGATCGCCTATCCCCGGCGACACGATCAAGATCCTTCACGATACGACCATCTTCCTCCACTTTCAACCTTCTGCCTGGAACGGGGATCGTGGCTCAACCGGAGACTACCTCATCTGCCTGCGAAGGCGTTTACCATGACGGGAATGACGCAGCAATCTCCCCGACCTATTGTGATGCTTGATCTCTCCCGGCAGTTCGCCGAAATTCGCGGGGAGATCCTTGACGCCATCGAACAGGTCTGCGACTCGCAGCAGTTCATCCTCGGCCCACAGGTTGAGAGCTTCGAGGAGGCCGCAGCCAAGGTCTGCACCGTTCCCTATACGATCGGGTGTGCCAGCGGCACCGACGCTCTGTGGCTTGCGTTGGCGGCCGCAGGCATAGGGGCGGGGGATGCCGTCATCACCTCTCCCTTCAGCTTCTTCGCAACCGTAAGCTCGATCCTGCGCTGCGGGGCACAGCCGTTGCTGGCCGACATCGATCCCCGGACCTACAATCTTTCGGCAACGGCGGTGGAGGCCACTCTCGAACAACACACCGGCACGGGATTACGCATCGTTGCCGTGATGCCGGTTCACCTCTACGGCCAATGCGCTGATATGGATGCGTTCGCGGAGATCAGACGAAAGCACAACCTCCTGATCTTCGAGGATGCCGCCCAGGCTTTTGGAGCTACATGGCGCGGTACCCCTGCCGGAGCGCTTGGAGACGCAGCCGCCTTCAGCTTCTACCCGACGAAGAATCTCAGCGCGATGGGCGACGCCGGCCTTGTCACGACGTCATCCTCTACGATCGACGGCCGCTGCCGCTCGCTTCGGGCCCACGGCATGCGCCGCCGGTACTTCCATGATGAGGTCGGCTGGAACTCGCGCCTGGACAGCTTACAGGCGGCAGTTCTGGAGGTGAAGCTCCGGCACCTCCCAAGGTGGAATGCGCGGCGCCGCCAACTAGCAGCGCGCTACGACGAGCTCTTCCTGCAGGCTGGCCTGGTTACCGCAGCGGGCACGGATCCAGCGCTTCCGGCCGAAGACGGTGTCGTGCTCCCGTTCGTCGATCCGCGCGGCACCCACGTCTTCCACCAGTACGTCATCCGAGCTCCGCGGCGCGATCAACTTCGCGAGCAGCTCTCGAGCGAAGGGATCGGGAGCGAAATCTACTATCCGTTACCGTTGCACCAGCAACCGGCGCTGGCCGGGCTGGGATACCGAACCGGGGACTTTCCGGTCAGCGAAACCGCAGCTTCCGAGGTGCTTGCGCTGCCTATCTACCCAGAGCTTCGGGATGACGAGCAGAAGACGGTGGTTGAGGCTATTCGCAAGTTCTACGTCTGAGAGCCGTCGATTCTCGAAGCAGGCGGGCCAGCTCCACACCGCAGCTACCGTCGCCGCTTTCCTTTTTTCTCCTCAACGGGGTGCGGGTGAGCCGGTTCAGGCCCGGTCGCCCCAGGTGCGATCACGCGGCGCACGAGGTTTCCCTCCAGACGATAGGTCTTCACCATCGTCTTTGAGGGAACCACCGACCCTGTTACGGGGTCCGGCACCACCGGAGCAGCGTCCGCGGTCAGCACATGGTAGATGAAGGTGGGCGCCTCCGTCGCCGCTGCCGACGCTTTCGCGTAGGGATCAGCTGCCATCTTGATCTCGACGGGAAGGTACCCCTCTATATTTCTCTCCCGAAATCCTGTCTCGTACCGATGCTTCTTTCCGTTCCAGGTGAAGACCCTAACCTGATCGAAGTCATAGGGCAGGCCCGCCTTGTAGGGACTTAGAACAGTCACGTACTCCGGGACCTCTTTGTCATCCATCGGCGCCTCAGGGTCGTTGACTTTGCCCAGGAGGTAGGCTCCGACGATCCGTTGTCCTTCCGCGTAACGAGTCAGCGAATCCGGCGCATCCACGTCCATCATGCGGCTCAGCAGCCAGCCGGTTCGACCTTGCGAGTCGCGCACCATCCACCAGTCTTCCATGGGAGGCCCTGTCGGCACGTCCACGATGGGCGGCTTCTTGCTTCCCGCAGACTTTCCACCCGTCACTTTCGGCGCAGGAGCGGTGTTCACCGGAGCGGCCTTCTGCCCGGGTGGGAGAGCCTTTTCGAGCGTTGCCCTCCGCAGCAGCTTCAACTTCTCGCCCTCGGGCAGACGGTACAGCTTCTCCGTATCGCGACCAGGCTTCAGGTGCATGTAGACCTCATCGCGGACCACGGCGGAGGCCACAGCAGGATCTTTGGCATGCTCTGATTTCAGGGCATCGAAGCCGTCCGCGACCTCCTGCGGAGCCACCACCTTGTCATCGATCCAGCCCTGCTCCCCCTTGGCTGTCTGAACGCGAAGAAAGCGGCGGCCGTGCTCCAGCACCTCCAAACGGTCTCCGTTCTCGACCGTTCCGGTGCGGTTCGAGACTGCGGCGACACGATCTCGCAGGTAGGTCTGCTTGGCGGTGACATAGACATACTGATTTTGCAATTTTGGCCTCATGCGCGAGCATCCGCCCGTCACGAGGCAGGCACCGAGCAGCAGAGATTTTATGCTTCGGGGAACAACAGTCGTTCTCAACCAGATCAAAGTAGGAGCCCACTCCGCGGCCATTCGATATGCCCCATCATATGGGCTTCACCTGGAGCAGCCACACGGAGTAGCTGTCTGGGGAATAGCCACCCGGGGTAGCCGCTGTGAACAGCCGCCTGGAGCAGCCGCCCGACCTAATGCGCCAGCATCACCAAGGTCGACCCTGCCGGATCCGTCCCGCTCGCCGCTGTAGCCGCGGTGTCCAGCTTGCCAGCAACGGTTGCATCGAAGCTGTACAGGGTGAGGTCCGGAGAACCGCCCGCCGCTGCTGCCAGCAGATACTTTCCGCTGCGGTCCGGGACGAGGGAGGTCACAAGTTTCCCGCTCGCGAAGGGCGATCCGCTCAGTGCAGTCAAGGCACTACTCGTTCCGATGGAGAAGGCAGAGATCGTTCCGTCTGACCGGTTCGCCGCGTAGACATACTTGTCCGACGCGTCCACAGCCACATCAAAGGTCCCCAGGCCGGTGGCAAAGGGCGAGCCGGAGACCGGACTCAGCACACCGGACGTCGCAATCGTGTACACCGCCAAGCCGCCATTCACCCCGCTCCGCGCGATGTACAACGTCGATCCGGTGCTATCGGTCGCGAGCGAGTTGTCGCTGGTCTTATCGGAACCCAGATAGAGGTGTTGCGTGCTGGCGATCGCTCCCGTTGTCGTATTCAGCGTGAAGACATGATCGCCGCCGCTGCCCAGTGCGGCAAAGACGTAGTTAGACGTCGGCGAGACGAGAAGCATCATGGGAGACGAGACCGCATTGGTCAACGTGAAGGGCGCGCTCGGCATGGCGGAGAGCACGCCCGTGCTCTGGTTGATCTTCCACTCGTCCAGCGTGGTGCTCTGGCTGTTGAGCCCGAAGAGCCACTGGCCATCCCGCGACACCGCAAGCACGAGTTCACTGGCGATCGCGACGCTTACCGCTTGCGCAGACCCGGCCAAGGATCCGTCCGAACTGATCGGCAAGGCGTAGATCGCGCTCGGCCCTGCCAGATACAAGAAGTTATTCGCGCGTGCGACGACTCCGCCCTGCGGTACGAAGGCAAGGGCGTAGGGGGAGCCCGGGGTAGGCGCTAATGTGCCTGCCCCAATCAGGAAGCCGCTCACCGTGTTCGTCGTCCTGTTTAGGATGTAAGCGTAGTTCGCGCCGGAACCCCCGACGGTGGTTCCGCCGGTTCCGCCACCACCCGTGCTCTTCACCGGAACGAAGAAGTTGTCGCAACCGGTCAGCAGAGACGCCGTTCCGAGCATCACGACGGCTGCCGCGATCCCCCTGGTCATTCCGGTCAAGCGTTCGAAGTTCCGCATCATTCGAGACATCTGAGATACCTCTCCGTCCATCTTCGCAGTGAGTTCGCTCTCCGGGAAGATCCGTGTGAGTTCTCCCCCATCTATAATCCGCCGATGAAAGCTCCTCTCCGGCGTCTTCGGCTCGCGCTCACCGGTGCACTCGCTTCCCCCGTTTTTCTGGCCTTCTTCGTCTTCGCCGCAGGTTCGACTCATGCTTTGGACGGCCAGCCTGAAGCTTCGGCTCCTGATCGGGTCTCAATAGAACGCGAGCTTCGCGCCGACCTTGACTTTCTGGCCGATGACGAGCTGCATGGGCGCGGCTCGGCTACCCGCGATGAGCATATCGCAGCCCTCTTTGCGGCCTCGCAGTTCGAGGCACTTGGTCTCGAGCCCGCCGGCGACAAGCATACTTTTATTCAACGCAGCCCGCTTCCGTCCCCACTTCCGTCTCGCCTACAGCAGAGCTTATCAACCTTCGAGGGAACGCCACGGAAGGAGACCTGGAACGCGGTCGGCCTCCTCCGCGGCACTGCACCCGAAGCGGAAGCCATTCTCCTTACGGCGCACCTTGATCATCTCGGCATGGCAAAAGCCGACTTCGCCAAGCCAGGCGCCGACCTGATCTATAACGGGGCGGACGACGACGCCTCCGGAACCGCGGCCGTCCTGACGCTCGCCCATATCCTCGCCGCTGGTCCTCGACCACGCAGATCTGTCGTCTTTGCGCTCTTCGGATCGGAGGAGATTGGCGGCTTCGGCAACCGCGCCTTTCTCGCGCAGCCACCTGTCCCCCTGGATTCGATCGTCGCCAATCTGGAGTTTGAAATGATCGGTCGCCCGGACGCGGCCGTTCCTCCCGGCACTCTATGGCTCACGGGCTATGACCGCTCTAATCTCGGCCCCGAGCTCGCAGAGCATGGCGCTCACCTGGTCAACGATCCTCATCCGAAGGAGCAGTTCTTTCGCCGCTCCGACAACTACGCGCTGGCGACAAGGGGCGTGGTCGCCCACACTGTATCGAGCTTCGGTCTGCACAGGGACTATCATCACCCGTCGGACGAGATTGCAACGATTGATTTCAAGCACATGACGAACGCGGTCGCTGCCATGGTTGATCCCATCCGCTGGCTGGCCGCAACTACCTGGAGACCCACATGGAATCCTGGCGGGCGTCCCTCCGCGGAAATTTTAAGGCCTGCTCCTAAGTCGGATTCGAGTCTCCCGAAAAAGTGACGCGGCCGGGCTCCTGCGGGTCTCGTGCTCAGTTCAGGCGTTCGCGCTCACCCCGCCCGAATCGCCAGTCCAGGGGCCTGCGACTGGAAGGCTCGTCGCCCTCCCCGTGCCAGTGCCCGATGGTCGCCTCTCCCATCCGCCAGCAGAGCATTACGATTCCGGTCTCTACCTGGCACGGTAGATCGAGCAAGCCCATGGGAAGATCGTGGACCTTTGCTCCGATCTCCTCGATCTCGCTCAGAGTAGCGCTTGCCTCGCCGACAGCCTTGTCCCGCTCCGCGCGCCTCCTTGCAGCCGAACCTACGTCAACCTGCATGCCGCCTGAGAGGAAGATCTTACGATTCAACGCTTCCATCTCAAGTTCCAGCTCCGCCGCCCGCACCGCCGCCTGCTGTGCCCTCAACAGGAGCGCCTCCAGAACTGGAAGAAGCGTCTGCGCCTCACCCAAGCTAAACGTCTTTCCCATCGGCTCTCTTCTCCGGAGTATTGGATGAGGTAGAGGCGCGCAAAGTAAGCAAGAGTGCGGCATTGCTGGCAATTGAACCGTCGCACCGGCACATCGGTACCGCATCCCAGCCTGATCTATTTGTTACCCGCGAACGTACCCCGTATCATAGGTGCATCTATGCCGAGCTTTCAGGACAGCGCCGTCATCTTCGTTCTCGCACTGATCCTCTTCGGCCCCAAGAAGCTGCCCGAACTCGCCCGCCAGCTCGGCAAGCTGATGGGGGAGTTCCGGCGGGCCTCCAATGAGTTTCGGGTCCAGATGGAAGACGAACTCCGCACCAGCGAGCAGGCAGAGAAGCAGAAGCAGATTGCCGCTATCGAGGCCGCCGCACCGGTCGCGCCCGCGATCGTGGATGAGCGAAATACGATAGCTTCGCCAGCGGGAGACGCAACAGTGCAGAGTAGCTCCCAAGCTAACGCAGACTCGATTGAGGATCCTCTTGACAGTCATCCGCACATGCCCCCACCCGATCGCCGCACTGTCTTTGAAACCTCGGTCTCCTCAGCTGAGCGTGCCGCTCCCTTGCCGATTGCGAGCTCAGGCGACCTTAACCTGATGCCTCCGGCGACTGGCCTTCCTGTGGCTCGCTCCTCTGCCGCCTCTGGTGACTCCGTGCTGTCGCCCGTCTTTGACTCCCTTCCGCAAGCTCCGGACCGAAACTCCGCCCCCCACCCTGAACACCTGGCCCGCCCCCCTTTGGTGTCCGACGAGACTGTGACCCATGGCTGATGTGATCGACAACGTCCGAGCCGCCGTCAGCGACCGCGCGGACCTCCCGGGCATGAGCCTGATGGAGCACCTCACCGAGCTTCGCAAGCGCCTCATCCACTCGGTCGTCTACCTCCTGATCGGCTTCGCGATTGCCTACGCCTTTCACGAGCGCCTTTACGGCTTCGTGCAGGCGCCGCTCGACAAGCTTCACATAGAGCTCAACTTCACTCATCCCACCGACGGCCTGAACCTTTATCTCAAGACAGCATTCGTGGGCGGGGCGATCCTGGCCTCGCCGTTCATCCTGTATCAGATCTGGCTCTTTATCTCGCCCGGCATGTACGCGCACGAGAAGCGGTATGTCTGGCCTTTTATGTCCGCCACGATCGGCCTCTTCCTCGCCGGTGCCTGGTTTGGCTACCACTACGTTCTTCCGGGCGCCATCAAGGTGCTCGTTCTCGACTTCGGGAAGCGATTCCATCCCATCCTGACCATTGACGACTACACCGGCTTCTTTCTTGCCGTCATCCTTGGTCTTGGGATTACCTTTGAACTACCCATTCTGATCTTCTTCCTGGCGCTCTTCGGCATTGTTGATGCCAAGTTCCTGGTCAAGAACGTTCGCTACGCGGTCCTCATCATCTTCGTCATCGCCGCCGTCATCTGCCCCACTCCAGACCCCATCGGCATGTGCCTGTTTGCAACTCCCATGCTCGTGCTTTACCTGCTTGGCGTCGGTGTCGCGTTCCTCGTTCATCCCGCTCGCAGAAAGGCGCGGGAGGTGAACGCAAAATGAGGAACTCCCGCTTGCAAAGGAGCGCTCTCTTCGCTCTCAGGAGAGCATGGAGAGAGTGCCCCGACCTGTGGACGTGGATGCTAGTTACCGTCTGCTTGTCGCTAACCGCGCAGGCTCAGCAGCATCCAGCCTCGCGCTTCAGCGGACAGAGCGCCTTTAGTCTGACTCAGCAATACCTTGAGGCCGCTCCAAAACGCTGGGTCGGCTCCGAAGGCCATACGAAAGCTGAAGACTTCATCAAGCAGCACTTTGCTCCTGAAGCCGCAAAGGGCAACTTCGAGATGGACAGCTTCTCCGCAAGCACGCCCATCGGCCTTCTACCCATGCGCAACTACGTCGTGCGCTACCCAGGAAAGAAGGACGGAGTCATTGTTCTGGCCAGTCACTACGAGACGAATTACTGGTTGAAGGACATCAATTTCGTTGGAGCGAATGACGGAGCAGCTACCTCGGCCATGCTGATGGAGATAGGCAACTACCTTCGCGCCCATCCACCCGAGGGCTACAGCGTGTGGCTCGTCTTCTTTGATGGCGAAGAGTCGATCAGGCCGCAATGGACCGGCTCTGACTCTCTATACGGAAGCCGTCACCTGGCGGCGAAGTGGTCCTCGAACGGCTCTCTTTCAAAGATCAAGGCCTATCTGCTGGCCGACATGGTCGGTGACAAAGACCTGAATATAGACAAGGACGCTAATTCCACCCCGTGGCTCCTGGACACCCTGAAGCTGGCGGCAAAGAACACCGGACACAGCGCCTCGATCTACAAGAACGACACTCAGGTTGAAGATGACCATGTTCCCTTCAAGCAGCGGGGCGTTCCCGTCCTCGACATCATCGATCTCGACTACGGCCCACCCACGCGCGAGCGCCCCGAGGGCAGCTTCCATCACACCGAACAGGACACACTCGACAAGATCAGCTCGCGCTCACTCCAAATCGCCGGCGACCTCTTCCTGGAGATGATCCACCTCATCAATCTGCACGAAAGCTGATTTTTCAGCTTTCGCAGATTAGTGGCGGCATCGCGCCCATCCTCGCACCTGACTGGCATCCAAGACCCATGCCGTCCGCAACACCGACCTCCCACTGGATCGGCTTCCACCTTCTGCTGGTGGTCCTACTCGCGGCTGAGTTTCTCTACGCCCGCCGCCGGTCCAATGGGCTGCCGCTTCGCACCGAGGCCTCAGCCCACCGGACGGCGCTCGTCTCTACGGCGCTCTGGGTAACCGCCGCGCTCAGCTTCTCAGTTTTTGTCCTGCTCACTCTGGGTTCCAAACCCGCGACCGAGTACCTTGCCGGCTATGCCATCGAAGAGTCCCTTTCGATCGACAACCTCTTTCTCTTTCTTCTGCTCTTCCGCATCTTTCGCATCGAGCCGACGAATCAGCCCCGCGTCCTCTTCTGGGGAGTCGCCGGTGCGATTGTTATGCGCGGCGTTTTCATTGCGGCTGGGATCGGCCTACTTAAGCACTTCCACTGGATCAGCTACGTCTTCGGCGTCATCCTGCTAGTCGCCGCCCTTCGCCTCTTGAAGGCGGAAGATCAGCAGGAGACAGAGGAGTCACCACGCTGGATTCGATGGATCTCCCGCATTCATCCCGTGAGTCTGCGGCAAGATGCCTTCTTCGTCCGCGAGAATGGGCAGCGCCTGGCTACCATGCTGATGTTGGCGCTCATCGCGATAGAGGTTACGGACGTGGTGTTCGCGCTTGATTCTATCCCTGCCGTCCTCTCCATTACCCGTGACCCCTTCCTCGCCTACACCTCAAACATTATGGCGGTGATGGGTCTGCGATCCCTATACTTCCTGATCGCCAAGCTGCTTACACGACTTCGCTTCCTCCACTATGGTCTTGCCGCCGTGCTCGCCTTTGCTGCTGTCAAGATGCTTGCCACTCGCTGGATCGAGGTTGGCCCGCTACCTTCGTTGGGGGTTATTGTGGGTGTTCTCGCCGCGACGATTCTGCTTTCGCTGCGTCCCCCCTCCTAGTCGCGAGAAGTTCACCCCTCGGTACTGGCGCGAACAGGCTCCCGAAACCAGGAGAGGTTACTTTCGCAGTTGATTGAATACTCGGCGAACGTTCCTTCCTGTGGGTCCACTCACCTCATGCGAGTGATGCAATGCAACTAAGAGACGAAATATGTCACTAAACAACAGACTCTCCCAATACGGGAAGTGCGCGCCCATGTTTTACCTTGTCTCGCTGCGCAAGGAAAACCTTTGCCTTACGAGTCAGACGGACGCAACTCAACGCTCAGGACTCCGTCTAGGTTACCAAAGGTTATAGACCGTTCCCGCAGGTAGTTACGTTGATAGGACTTACGGCAACCGTGTGGAATGCCCGGCTTTTTTTGTACCAGTTGAAAAGCGATAAAACTGGAATAAGAGGAGCTAAGAATGAGGCGAGGAACGAAGCATACGGCGGAGCAGATTGTGAATCTGCTGCGGCAGGTTGAAG
>JAABUW010000905.1_pt1 | contig 54130 bp, 54 predicted proteins | sample 5560081 | NCBI WGS metagenome assembly JAABUW01 (sample SAMN10711882, study PRJNA513363) | rock metagenome | isolation source: Antarctica rocks | place: Antarctica: Victoria Land, Knobhead sud | reverse complement strand
CTTCCAACATTCAGATTCATGGTGGCCTCAAAAGCCGTGTGCTAATTCGGAATGGACCGGAGCAGACGGAAATAGGGGATGGTAGTCTCCGCCTTCATAGGGCTGATAGGGCTGGGGCCCGCTAGTAGAGTTTTACCTGCTCGCTCCTAGATAGACTCCTACAACCTACATACCAAAATGCCCCATATGACCTCGTCCAACACATACATGGCGAGCCCCGATGCACTCCCTTCACCTACAATACCAAAACTGGAATGGACCATCTGAAGACAAGCCGCATGAAGACGGATCTTAGCCACGCGGTTTTCGAGCTCAATGGAAGACTTGATTGGACGCAATGGGGCAGGCAAGGTTCCTACGCGCTTGGTTGAATGGCCCAGGATGTGTAACGCTACAGAGCAAAGCTTGGTAAGAGTGTAGAAGCGGTACTCACAAGGAAGTCATTAAAATCAAGGTGTGTTGGGGTCTAACAAACCTGCGGTTTTTTAGGAGATTTCCATGCTTAAGAGGATGAGAATCTGCTGCTGTCGATCCAATTACTGAATTCTCGTATGTCTCACAGAAAGAACCGACGGGCAAAGGGCCACGAACGGTCTAAGCGTATGCAAAGGGGCCGGGTGATATGTTCCCGCCCAATCATGTTCCAGGCTCCGCAAAGCATCCTAAATCTTCTAAACCTCTTGGCGCCATTGAAGAATGAAAGACAAGCTACGAGAAGGCATGCAAACGCTGATCGAAAACAGACCCCTTCAAACCCTCTCAAAAAGCGCCTAGCACCACATCTATATCGCCCAATATATATTGTTTTCACAGGATTGCTGTTCTAGCCATTGATAACGCCTTTATTGCACTCTGCGTTTTGTAGGCCCGGTCCGGTCCTTTGGCGCTTAGCATCACGGCCTATGTCAGGCGGAACATTGACTGATGCCGCTGTCACATCCTTGAGTGGTTGGGGACTAGAATAACACCAGTGAGCAAATGAGATTGGCAGAAGAGGGTTCGATAAGACTTACTGCACCAAGTTCCCTTCTGCGGGTCTCTTCATCTGTGGCGGCTTGTAGGACCCCCGGTTTTGCAACGGGCTCGCCGCCCCACCTGGCATACCCACCCGACGCGTCTTGTCTGTCTGAGGATTCCCAAAGTTAGATCGAAATGGTGGAGCAGGCATCGGCGCCGCTCCGATCAATTCCCTCCCTACTGGCTTTGTCTTCGTGTGATCGACACCGGCAGTTTTGCGGATAGAGGGGCTCTCTAGGTGGGGGTCGAATGCTGGGGCTTTGATGAGCCTGCCTGAGACGCTCTGGACCGATTCTGCGGCTCGGGCGGTGAAGAAGCCTACGGGTGGGTCATGGTCCGCAGTGTTTGAGGAGTCGGTGGAGGATGCGCCGTCAGAAGGCAAATTTTGCGGTTGTCGATCACATTGCTGGCTCAAGGAACCGGGCTCAGAACGCACTGTGGCTCTAATGTTCTGTGGATGATTAGGGGAAAGCGATTGTGGTGGGTTCTGGGGCTGTCTGGATACTGCCTGTCCTTGCTGGTATGGTGGTGCTCTGTGCGGCTGTTTCTGGGCTTGTACTAGATTGCTCGATTGCGCTTGATCTAAAGATCCAGCACTAAAGCATGTGTATAATCCTGGGGCTGAAACGGAAGCCAGTGGCCGTCTCTGGGCAGGCGGCGGCGGCGGCGGTTGGACATCTTTTCCAGGTGTCACACCGGCCGCATCACTTCGAGTAATCTTAGGCGGACTAGGCCTACATTCGAAGTGAGTAGCGGTCATAGAAGGTTCGAGAACAATCTCATCAGGATGCTCCCCGTGTGAGACACTTAGGTCAACTTCATCGAACTCATCGCCTGACCTGATTAGCGCTTTTATAGAATATAGGGTCGTTGAGGTGGTTTACTCCCGAACTCGTCATCAGGCTCTCCCATAGTGTCTGACTGATGCGTTAGTGCCAGACATCCATCGTAGTTGAAAACCACCTTACGAGAGCCGGACACAGCAAAGATCTCTTTCTTGGCCAGAGGGAGGTCAGGCTGTCTTGCAGGGCTGTCCTCAAGGGGATCTTTCTTCATAGGGGCGAAGTCAGGGTGTCTGTGAAGATTTTTCGGATCCCATTTCGACTGTTACATAGTCAATATCACCTGTTCCGATGTTTACCGCGCTACGTACCGGTGCAATCTTGAGCTTCGTGACTCTCGCTACGTAGTCTTTGTCATAAACACAGTTCCCTAATATGTTTCCAAAATTCCGAAGGGCTCTCTTCAATGCGTCCGTAGTGCCTTCTTTCTTCGCTTTTTCGAAGGCCGCAGCTTTGCCTTTGCAATTCTCGATATGTCCATAACCCACATCCTTGCACCTGATCAGCATATTCTCCTGTGAGACGGGATTCTTCACCCCATACTTCGTGGTAGGTGCCGTCTCGAAGTGTAACACGAACAATCACCGACAAACCAAGACTGATTTTGCCTGAACTCTGGTGCTCATCGACCTGCCTTAACTTTTAGTCTTCCTATCGATCCGTCATTAGAGCCACCTTCTTACGAAGTCCACTTGGATGTTCATAATTCCACTTGACCATCCATTGAACCCGAATACTTCGTTTGCCAAGTTGATACATTTGTCTGCGGATAGATAGTGTACTTTTCCTCCACCAGCTCCTGGTCTGGAAGAGATGTACTCAGGCCCTAGCTGCTTTTCTAGGCGACTCGAGAGCGTAGCTATTTCTTTGGCGGTATACTCGCTGATGTGGGACTTCACTTCCTCGAACGGGTTGACTGACGTAGCAGCAGCTCTGTGCTGTTCCCCGGGCCTGCTTCTTATCAGAGAGTAGATTTCAAGGAATCTGGCACTTACCCCGGCATCATGATTGCTCTATACGCTTCAGCATGTCACCAAAACACCTCATTCTTAGTTGCTTGAGACCGTCACGACTCGCGGTAGGCGCGGGCTAGATAAAGCTTAGCCTGTTTCCGCGCTATCACGTGATATTAAAACTCCCAAGTACACGAACTCGATGGCAAATCTCTACTGGTAGTCTACAGTACTAGCTAAGAATACCACACAAACAATATAGATTAGTTATGGTACTCACCTAGAGTACCTGCGGTATCGCAAATGCTTTGAACATCTACGGTAACTCAGACCAAGATATATTCCTCGATACCTATGCGCATCTACTCCTCATAAGTCCATCTTCAGGGCCAGCTTCTGTTAAAAGATCAGGAACAGCTTTCTGCTCAAAGTCTTTAATCTTCACAGTCATATCTTCTTTAAACGTATCAACTGTTCTCCAGTACTGTAGGTAGCATCACCCCAAAACCTATGCTAGTCATGTGACATGATGTTCAGACTTTACGTTACATACTCGTATCTAATTCAACAAGCGATGAGAGCTACCGGGACTCAGTATTGACAGCGTTTTAGTCGTAGGATGCTACATGTTCATGCCTATTGGTCGTGAGGTTGGGAAGAAGTACACTGTGAACGACTGTCACCCTTGTCCATCTAACCTCGTCTTGAAAAAGAACAAAGACCCCGGGAACACCTGCTATGACTTATCCTCCAACACCTCGCAGTAGCCAATCCAACCACTCAAACGAAATACCGTCGTCCAGAAGTGAAGAAGTGGCGTGAATGCCATCATTTGACAATTAGCGATGCACTAGGCACCAGTCCAAGCTCTTTCAAAGTAGCACCAAAGTCGACGTTGTCGAAAACCTTCCTTGGATAGTTTTGGGTAAAACTCTGTACCTCGGATCCAGTCTCTTCAGTTAATTTCGAAGCGACTTCGAAGAGTGTGGTTTCGACCGGAAATGATTTCTGAATGTTACCGCCGGAGGTTTGAAATCTTATACGGGACTCGGTATATGTAGACGCTGGCTTCGATGCTACTGGTCTTGAACTTGTTAGTGGTTGCACGGCGGCCGGTGCCGCTGGTGGTGCTCGCCCCTCCCGTTCCGCTTTCTCCTTCTCGGCCCTGAGTCTTCGCTCTTCCTTGTCTACTTCAATCTTGGCTTTAATCCTCGCCTTTGCCGCTATTTCGTCCTGTTTTTCCTTCCGCTTAGCAGCAGCTTCTTTAAGCTGCTCCTTTTTCTGAAGATCTTCCTTAATATCCTGCACCTCTTTGGTGCTTTTCCGACGTATCTCCTAATAGACTAGGTCAGCGCAAGCTTTCGTGTATTAGGTATAGAGTACCGTAGTACAAACCTCGTTCTTTTTCTTGTCTAATTTATCCTGTTCTGACATCCCCTCTCGCTTCTCGGCGAGCTTCTGTCTCAGCTCTGCGAGTCTGGCCTTCTTATCCTCCTCTGTCAAAGGTGCAATCTCTTCCGTAGACTCGGCGAAATTAACGTGTTCCGTTCTTGAAGCATGAATTTCCGCTTGCGCCTGGCTCCGGAATTTCTTCCCGCAGTCGTTGCACACCAGACTGTGAGCTACTTCGCCTGGTTTGAGAGCGATAGGTTCGACGCTCGGATCGGTTTCATCCTTTAAATCGGCAGCTTCTGAGGCGTTGATTTCCTCGATTGTTCTATCCTGACTCGCTTCCAACCACTCGAGAGCTCCTTGTACTGTACATTGTGTAAGCAAGTTTCTACAGGCAGAGATACACATGGTACGATCGTATAACGAATATTTACTTACAGCCCCCTGACTTGTTAACGGCCAGCTCGGCTCTGGCATTGTCAAAACCCATAGCGAGGAGAGCATCCAAATCGCTAGGCGCCATGATGGCTAATTGAAGTGTTGGAGAACCTAAGCAGGTATTAGGAAAGGAAGCAGTTCGGCGATAAACGAGCCTGTGGATGGTAGTACCCAACAAAGGATGCTGCTGAGCTCAGCTGCTCAAGCTGATAAAATAGATATCTAATCTATACGGAACAGCCACTGTGATGTTGGTTATAACTGTTGCTCAGTCACTCTCTCAACGCTCTGGCTCTCTTGTGTTTTAATGACATGGCTGTGATGGGGTTGTTAAACAATGGAAATTGGTGAGACCGTGAGAGTCGACGTCATTCACAGGGTCCAGTATAAACTTGTGCCGCCGGAAATCAAGCGAAAGCCTGAGTGAGACCAGTGAACCCCCAGCCCGCAAGTCCTACCAGCCATGTTGCAACGACACTTCTTCTGATACAACACTGCAATTGCTCTCTGCTCGCACACTTCTCATAAACAGAACCCTCTATCAACTTAGAGCTTAGTCGGAAGTAATCGTCTAGGAAGCCTACATAACCCTTCCGCCGTACACACGCGATACTTTGACGACTTAGAGAATAACCATTTCACCATGTCTGTCCAGCTCGATCCCCCAGAGCTTGGCTTTCGCAGTATGTGTCCGAAACAAATCGTCTTGAGAAGTGTCCGCCTGACTGAATCAGGACCCTTCACCCACGAGGTCACTCAGCTACTGCGCCTATCGAATCCAAACGGCGATCCTATAGCCTTCAAAGTAATCTCACCTATGCCCTTCATATTCTTCGTCTCCATGATGCTAACCGGGCATAATACAACAGGTCAAAACCACTGCTCCCAAACAGTATGTCTTCGGTCAAACGGCCGTCGGCTGGCGCTAACCGCAGCATTAGATATTGCGTTCGCCCCAACTCTGGGCGCATCGAGCCTGGTAGCGAAGTCGAAGTGCAGGGTATATCAAGAATCCTGTGGTCTGTGTAGAGAGGGTAGCTGACGGCATTTTGCAGTGCTTCTACAGGCTATGCGAGAAGACCCACCACCGGATGCACGGTGCCGCGATAAATTCCTCGTCCAGTCAGTGGCTATAACGCCAGATAGAGAGTTGGCAAACATCACAGCTATTGTTAGCGATTTTGTTCGCTATATCTGAGTGCCTGCCGCTGACACTCCACAGTGGCAAAATATCGAAAAAGTTGCTAAAGGCTCCATCGAGGAGAGAAAGATTCGGGTGCTTTTCCTGCCAGCAGAAGGGTCTACAGCGACTCCAACTCACAATAACGTAAACGGAACTGTAAGTGACTTTTCCTTAAATACCACCTAGTGTCCGGGTGTACTAACATTCGATCTACTAGCACCTTGGGGAAGAAGCACCACCTCCCTCTTATGGCTCCCCCTCGCCCTCATTCGGTTCCCCCGCACCAGATGCCACCACACCTCAGATTCATTCTATCACGAATAGCAAGGGTCTTGGAGGCGCAGAGCCGGCCAGTAATGCTTCTTCGTCAAACAGGCAGTCCACGCTCGGCGCCGCCGCATCAACCGTCGCCAATGCTGTGCCGATTTCTACCGAAGACTTGCGCGCGCAGCTTTCTGAAGCCAAAGGGCAAATTCTGAGGCTGAAACAGCAAGCCGAAGACCAAGTTCTGAGGCAGAGGAAGAGTGACGCTGTCAATCAGGATTCGAGAGAGCGTATCACGACCGGGACGACAGGCATGGGTATTCAGCAGCAACCGGCGGACGGTGTTCCAGTGCAGATTGTGGCCGCCCTGTGCTTGTTGAGCTTCCTCCTGGCTTACTTTTTCTTCTGATCGGTAGGGCTTCGTTCTTGTGCTTTCGCAGAATTTGGTGCAATCGGGGCTATGACGGTGGGTCGAGGTGTGAGAGAGCAAGTGAAGAGAGTTTCGGGTGTATCGCTTGGGCGTACCGGTTCAGGAGGGAACCCTAGCAGTGCTGCCATGGAACTACAGCGGAAAGACACCCTGACTCTAGGTAGCCTCGATCGTTTCCCTAACGCACTGTATTTTATATTTGAAACCAAAATTTGTTGATTCACGCCGAATCACAATTAAATCTAATTTCAAATATGCTATGGGAATCGAGTTAACAAAAGCTTACCCACCTTTACATCGTAGATGCAACAGTCGCGTCCTGGAAGCGCTTGAATGTCTTTCAGTTTTCCCCTCACAAAACACTGTTCTGCCGCTCATTCTCCCCAATCTCCTCCCTCCACGCCCCAACTTTTCTCCACTTTTCTTTTCTTTTTACCCGACACCATAACCCGACCTCCTTATCCCAGATAAATTGCCAAATCACCCAAATCCAGCTCTTGTGATGTGGCAACTCTTTATAGAACTCTCTTGCGATCTCATGCAATGCCGGCAAACGCGTCCATGGGACGGCGGGGAAATCGTGGTGTTCGTTATGTAAGCCCACGTTGAAAGTAAGCATGTTTAAGGGGCCATAGTAGGAAAAGGTTTCGGGCACGAGAGTGAGGTTAGAAGGGTCTTTTGCGGTCTCTGGTTGTTTGTCGAAAATGTAATGTTCGGCAATGAAGTGAGCGGCGCAGGGATGTAAGGAGCCGGCTAGGAAAGAGCTCATGACAAGGTAAGCCAGGGCATGGCCGCCAACATAGCGGGTAAGGAGCCAGTCAAACAGAACTTGAGCGAGAATGTTGAGGATGTGAATGGTGGTGAGAGGGAGCTGGTAGATCGTCATGGGGCGGAGAGCGTAGAACAGGATTTGAAAGGTGGCGAAGAAGGCTTTACCAAAGACTGAGTCTAGGAAAAAGGCTTCAAGGGTGGTGGGGAGGTCCGTGTCTAGGCCGTCGACGCCAAGGGATTTATGGTGGGTTAGGTGGTAGGGCTGTAATGTCTTTAGCTATGTCTGCCAAGGGTATTTGGTCCAGAAAAGGATCCTTACTCGGAATGCCGCACTGTAGGGTATTCCGATTGGAAGATTGGCAAACATAGCCAAAAATCTGTTCGCTAATGGGGACTTGAAGGCCAGGTTGTGGGAGATCTCATGAATCGCCAGGAAGAGGGCCTGGTTACCCGTTGCACCAACGATGTAGGCTGTGAGAAAAAACGTCAAGGAGAGTATTGGTGTATTTTGTAAGCTGGCCGCACACATCAATTGCAGAGTAACGATTGCGAGTACGCAGTACTTAGTCAATGGTTCTGGGCCGCATAGCTTGGTTACCTTGGAGCGGCATTAGCATAAAGCTAAGCGCAGCTCCTTTGGGTCAGGAGCAATCACCTCCGGGTGCGCATTGATGATTGCTTGTCTCCGTGTTCTATGCGGCTCCTCTGTATATGACCAGAAGAAATCATCGCGGTTCGACGTCCTCGGTGCTTGATCCAGCGAGCGTTGCAAGGGCGGTTTGGGATGGCTGATGGACTGCACAGTGGCAGTGACCACGGAAGAAGGCATTATAGGGGGTGTAAAAGAGGTATGTACAACTATCAATGAAGATAAGACATGTCCATAAACGTATTTTCCTCTGTTGATTTCTGTGGGGTCAACATTCAGGGTCCAGAACCGCTTTAGGCGCCAGGCGCGCCAATATCCAAATTTGGAACATTCAGAGTACAGTACGCAAAACAGAATTATTGGAAAGGCACGGTTTGAGAAAAGTCAGATTTCTTGTAGATCTATCCAATCGTGTTGGTTCGGGGATAATATTCGGTATATCATTTCAATCATGCCTCATCCATATCCGGGAGACCTGCGCCCAATTTCTCAACCCAGTCGATGTCTTTAGCATCACTAGAAATTGTCTCTATGATTCCTACCTAATAATCGTCTCCTCGACTGATAACCTCTTTAAAAGTGGGCCGCAGCAAGATGGTCTGGAGCAAGATTAGCAGTGACCTCGAGAAAGGACTTCTTGGAATGTGCTTACATGTTCGAACTGTGCAGTATAAGAGCCCTTGGTATCGCATAGTGGTGGATATGCCTCAATGATTCCACTCGAGACAAGATTGTTCAGCTGCACTTTGTCAGTAATTCCAATTCCTCCGACTGATAACAGTCGAGCAACTAACCCCAAGTAAGTATTTATCATGCCCTAGGCGGTCAAGGTATCTTCGACAAAAGGGTAGGGTTCCGAAATTTTTGGTGATGGTGTTCAAGAGACTCCTCGCCGAGGAAACCCGCAACGCCACATTTGGCGCATCTGCTTTTCTGGCGTAATGGGACGTCTCCATCTATATAATGTGAGTTTCGGAATGAACATTGAAGAGCTCAAACTGTTACATCATCTCGCACGTAACCTTTGCCGGTGCTCCCAAAAGTCTCAATGGCAAACGTCTCCCCCTCTTCCATTTTTGTTTGGTCCGAGCTTTTGACTATTGGTACACTCTTGCCTCCATGAATACTGTACTGCACGATGTCATGACCGTTTAGGTTCCGAATGCACTTCACGGGTAGCGTTTGCCCGCCAATTTCAACCTCGTAACTCTCCATTGCTTCCTGGATCGCCGCACCAATATCGCCCATTCGAACGTCGATCCCGGCTTCCTGTTAAGATTTTGATAAATCATTCAAATATCTGGGGAATTGCCCGCTTACCCTTATTCCGGTGTTGGTCGCATCTTTGACAGCGGCCAATAAGTTGTCGTATACTGGATCGAACGTCATCGTCCATGCACTATCGACAATCCGGCCGTTGATATGAACACCGAAATCCACCTTCATCACATCCTCTTTCTGTAGCACGATTTTGTTTCCTGCATTAGGCGTGTAGTGTGCCGCGCAATGATTTAAGCTGAGACCTGTAGGGAATCCCATGCCTCCCTTAATATTGTCTCCTTCCTCCAAACCGGGATGGCCTGTCAACGCTCGTACACCATCTTCAATGCCTTCAGCAACCTCCGTCAGAGTTTGCCCCGGCTTGATATTCTTTTGTGCCCACTGCCTGACTTGTCTGTGGATCTCCGCACCTTGCCGGTAATCGCTAAGGAAATCCGTATTCATTCGGTCCAGATGGCGCTTCTCTTCATTGGTAGTGCGGAAAGCATTCTCATTTCTGTAGTCCACTATTTCACCCTCAGGATATTGGCCGTCTGTAAATAAACTAGATAGCACAACCCGTGGGGGCGAGCTCTGCCTCTTCGCCCCACTCGCTCCACCCTTCTTCTTTCTTGGCTTTCTCTTTTTCTTCTTTTTAACAGCTGAAGAACCTTAGCATCTTTATATAGCTTCAAGAGTTTTACCATGGACTTACCGCCTCCATCGCCAGCCCATCCCGCGTCTTCTTTGTCGTCATCGGAGTCCTCATGGTCATTTCCATCAATCCCAACCGTCACGGAGTGGCCGTTGACCTGCCCATTGGCATCTTTGCACTTATTCACTACCTGGACTGAGTTGAGGCTCTTGCAAGACGACTATACTGGAGAAGGCTTACGTTTGACCTTTTGGAGGTCATCGGCAACCTGAGATGCCATGTTATCTCGTAGCTTCGATCCTTGGAAAAGCTTTGATGTTCTATTCGAAGTCTGTCGGTTGTTACGAAGGCCACACGTATGATATTTTATGGTGGGGTCAAGACTCGGCAGGACTTGCCCTGGTTGACTTCACTCAAGTGTACCCGTACCGACAACGTCATTACGCGTAACCGCACACCGTAAGGTACTGTATGTCAGTCTCCAAGAGAGTACTCCTACACATTGGCACTATACCACGTTCAAAGAATGACTCCTATCTCATTCAATCTGAAGCAGATATATTCCGAAGATTATTCGGCATGAGGAATGCCACCACGCTACGCATCTTTTCGAGTCAGCTGTGTCCTACCACAACTGTGGCGTACGAAGTCGGCGCCGTTCCACGCAGGAGCAGTATGGAGGACCGATACCTCAGATCACTACAAGGTCCTAGGCCTTGACTCAACTGCCTCTGTTTCAGACATCAAGAAGTATGTGGGGCCTCATGTTCTCCAGGAGCTACATAGATTGCTGTTCTAAGTCTACCAGCCAATTCTACTCCCTATCAAAAGTCCACCACCCCGACCACAACCCAAACGATCCAGAAGCCTCAACCCGCTTTGTAGAAATCTCAGAAGCCTACGCCATCCTCGGTAGCCCCCAGAAGCGTGAACGCTATGATCGAGAAAACAGACGTGCTTCTGATGGGCCCCAAATACATGAACGCCAAGGCTCGCATTCAAGCTCCGCCCCATTTGGATCTCGACCGGCAAGTGGACTAAGTAGAAGACGTGCCCAATTTCGAGGCCCACCACCGAGCTTTTACCGTAGCGGCGGTTGGGGAAACCTAGGGGCGAAGAGGCGGTCACAGGCAGAATCTACAGCTTCTAGAGCAGCTGATACGGCTGCAGGATCTATAAAAGCTGGCTCGAGAATGGGTCCGGGTGGAGGTTTCGGGCCAGGTGGGGCGCAAGCCGGCCGGGACAACGACGTACCACATTTTGACCGAGATGCGCATCATAAGATGCAAGAGCAGCAGGATGAAAGGAGGCGGCGGAGACTTGAGGATGAAGCGTTCTACAGTGGAAGTGGTGGGGGTGTATGGATTAACTTCGTCATGCTGAGCGGTGTGGTGGCTTTGGCTGGTTCTTTGCCCTTGATGTTCGGAAAAGGGCCCGGAAAGGACAAGGAAGACCTATGAGCTTGTTGCCTCAGGACCTCAGACTCGAGTCGTTGGGTAATTTAATTATATTAGGTTCGATTCCTAACAGCGCTGGTACAATGGTGTTGTGGTTATCTTTCTCTTCTCAGACGTGTTTCCGTGGCTAAGCCCCTTCGGGTTAACCTCTCCCCCTAAGCCCCTTTGGGTTAGCGACCCTCTGGATGACTTCGCGGCCTGAATACGGGTAACACGTCTGAGCGCAAAACTCCGTAATTTTGCCAGATCTGCCTTATTTTGGTGCGCGCCCGTACAAATTTTTTACCTTACGTTAAAAATCATCAACTTTCGACTTCGAGACGCAATCATCAACGCAACACATCTATTCTTTAAATATCGACAACTGAAATCAATACTAATATATCTATTCTATCGATTAATATAAATTCTAGATACATGTTCCGTGGAAAATTAAGTATAATCTCTGGTGCGCGATGATGACCTGGTTTTTATCCATATTTCCAACATCATTTCCAAAGTTTCAAAGATATGCTAGGTTCATTTTCCATTGCTCGGTGAGTTCAGCTGCTCGTTCGACTGTCCGAGCATATTTTGAAGACTTTTCAACGGTTGAAATATAGTTCTGTAACGACTCGATCGTTTATTAAATAGGTAGGTCCTCAGTAGATAAATAGGTAGGCTCTCAGTAGGTAGGTAGGTAGACCTTTAGCAGGCAGGTAGGTAGATACTCAGCAGGTAGGTAGGTAGGCCCTCAGTAGGTGGGTAGGTAGGTAAATTTGGTAGAGAGCCATGAAGAGAGTCATATTGTTGTCGGGATTGGGTAGGGTTTCCTAGCCAATAAGCCCTAGGGATTTCGGCACATGTTAATCTCTAGCTCCGACACTCTATCCGAACACTTCCGGTACCCGAGCAAGCCTACAGAAGACTCAGCCCTCTTTGTTTGCTCTAATAAATACAGCTCGGATTCCGCTTTGGCTCTTCCTTCTGTATTCTTAGTATCCTAGTTATAGCTACCTCTATTGACTCAAATATTCTAGCCAGCTAGGCCTTACGTCACTGCAGTGAGGCTAGATTCTAGGCACGGTCCCAACACATATTTGATGCTCGGTAGGGATCAAATTTGTTTTTTGAATATGAAGCAATTTGAAGCTTGGTAGAAAACCATGTAGGAAGCCATATAGGTACGAGGTAGATGATCATGTAGGTGAGTAGGTAGGTGAGCATGTAGGGTGACAAGTAGGTAGGAAGCCATGTAGGAAGCATTGTTTGAAGCACTGTTTGACGTGTGTTATGCGCCCGACCAATGCGTATTTTGAAGCATGTTGGGAGTTCGATAGAAAGCTCGATAGGAAAGTTTGGTGGGGGATTGAATGATGATCGAAAGTCTTGAAAATTATTTACACAGCACATATTTCGTTAAATCAATAAATACGTTAGATAGAGCATATAAAGATGTGTCTTCGACAGTATAATTCTTTGCACTTAATTATCGTGATGCTATCAGAAAACGCGCGAGATGTCGTCGACGTCGATTACTCGAACCTGGGAAAAATACAGGGTCCTGGACTCCCTGTGCGTAGTAAGCACCAGCTAACCCCGTTAGGGGTTAGTACACGTCTGAGAACTGAGGCAAGCTCAATTTGTTCCTGTATCCATGGGAGGCTAGTTCTGAACATACGTAACATATTATCCACTGACTCGTACCATACATTACCTGCTCTATGCTGCCGTCCCAAATTGCTTATTAAAAAGTCAAGTGCGACCTACGGACGCGGCAGTACAAAATCAAGGACCGCTATGTACACGGCGATCTTCGATTTGAGCCCACGTCATCCCAATGAAAGAAGAGTCGGTATGAACAATCTATCAGATATCAGAACGAAGGTAAGCGCGCTGTGGCTTCTACTTGTCCCCTTACGCCGCACCAGCTGCTACAACGATCAAACATCTCATAATATCTGCGTTCAAGATTCAAATGTAAAGCTCATACCAACCTGTCGATCATTAGCGACTGTCACTGCAGACCGATAGTGAGATCCGTACCTTGTGGGCGGATTCATTGAGTTTCTGAGTATCAAGGGAAGCTCCGAGACCAACGTTGATCCCTGGTCGAAGTAACACGTTGTAGGCTAGTGCGGCAATACCCCGATCATTGACTTTGGCCTGTGTTCGAAAGCAATCAGCTGAATGTATGTCAAAATTTTGAACGGGATGATCATGCCTTAGCGAAGGAGGTGGGGTCCAGGCGGTATTTGCTGGCTACTTCGAGTCCGACATTGTTGCTGCTTTTGGAGTCCCATGTGGCCTTAGCTCCAGCTTCGACCTCTGAGTTGACCTTGTGGTAGTATGAGGCCGCAAACACGCTCAAGTTGTTCGTAGCTGTAATGGCAGCGCTGTATTGAGGAACAGAGTATCCTATGGCCGCTGAATATCTCGTAATACTAGCTTTCTGCACATCATAACCTGCCTCTGCGCCGACCAAGAATCCCTCATGGCCGAGCACAGCATCAATATTGGCGGTGGGGCCTCTAAGCACGTCAAAAAAGGCACGCGCATGGAAATTAGGCTGCTTGAACTGGAGGTTGAGCTTGGCATTGAATTCTTGCGATTTTGGCTGGAATTGCGTCAAGACTTCAGCTTTCAAGCCTTTAGCGAGAGGGTCGGTCAACTCGAACTTTGTGTCAAGTAGGTTTGTCGTCGTCCACGCTTGGGTGAGGGTCAATCCTGTAGAACGGTAAATTATCAGCAATACTGCGTGTCCACGTTCAATGGTAATCTGATAGTGAACATTGCAGGTCTGGACGTTTTGGGAGTATGTAACGAAGCGCAAGTAATTGAAAGGTGTACCAGTTGCTGCATCCGTGTATTTGCCCTCAATCTAACACAATCTGGTCATCAGTAATTCCTTGGAGGTAGGAATCATCCTACAAGGGACAACTTACTGCACCGCCAGTAGGGCCATCATGAGCAGATTTCCCTTTGACGTTGAAGCTCACACCATTGGGGGCTTTGGACTTAACCTCAAGCGCGGCTATATTCGGTCAGCTTGAAGGGAATGTGGAGACATCATAGGGATATCGACATGCCAGCTGCGGTATGGTAAAAGTCTTTGTTAAGAAGCTGCAGTGTTAGGTGTTAGCGTATGTATGCATGCATTTGGACGATGAACCTACATCGTTGGACGGCTTGGCAATATCGGAGAACGCTGGGATAGACATTGTGGCGGCTCTGACCTGCGGCCGGTACTTAAGTTCGACTTGTTGGTTGAGGATTCCTGTTGTTGTCAATCTCTCAAAAGTTGAAAAGAGGTAAGCAAAAGAAACCCGAAAATTGGTATTACTCCGGGTCACATCGGCCCGAGACCTAGAACTACCTCCTTTCAACCTTTCCAACACAGGAAAGGTTGTGTTCTCATGCGCCTATAAGCGACCTCAATTGATAGACGCGTTAGCGAAGGACTACGATCATTATGAACCAGAACTCTACAAGCTCGACTATCAAATGGAGCAGTTAAAAACTAACATTAATGACAAGCGTGATGCACCTTTCCAGATTCGATCTCAAAGGCTTGGGTAGTCGAATTAATGCTCAATACTTGAGGCTCTAGATCTAGCCCAATGAATGCTTCAAGAGTTGTGGTGCTTGCTTTGCTCATTCCCACCATCTTAACGTCACACGATGGAAGATAATCTGCCGCAACCGGCTTGCTGCCTCTAAAATTTTCGACCAGGAGAAACTTGAAGCTCAGTTTAACATCTTAAGAGAAAGGGCATGCATAACTGAGAGGTGCGACAAAACCGTGGTGTTATCGACATCAAGAGAGTCTAGTACTAGTATGTACAAATTCCAGGCAATCCCGAGGGGATTCGAGAATAGGCCGAACTTGGTAAAGACTCCGGTCATGATTTCTTATCATCGTATCTGGCGACATGTGTGGCAATAGCACTATGAATGCTTAGCATCATTTCATATCACAGGTCAGATGTCTCACCGTCCACTAGGGTCTGTCTGTGTTGTCCAGGTAGGCTTCCATCGCATTACTGTTGAGGCACATTGAGGTGGGAAAAGCTCATCGAACATCATGCGATACCAGTATGCTTCTTTGGTTTCTGGGATGTCGTTGCCCCACTCAGGCTTGGGGTTCTTCATCTGGTCGTCAGATACATGAGTTTCCGCATTTTCTTTTAACGCGTCGATCCAGCCGTATCCGACTCCATCACTGAACTGTTCCTTCTGCCGCCACAAAATCTTATCTGGGAGATAAGGCTTCGAGTCCGGCTCATCACTGGTATTGAATGCCTGACGTAAGATGTATTTTTCAATGCGAGATTTTGTAACTAACTTCTCCGCAGGGTCAATGCTCATCACAACATCCAAGAACTAACCTTATTAGTAAGTCTCACAGTGGCTATACTAGATTTACTAACTTGCTTGTCGAGGAACGGTACTCGAGCTTCCACGCCCCAAGCTGCTGTGGATTTATTAGCTCGCAAGCAGTCGGATAGGTGGAGGTTTTTGATCCGTTGAACGGTTTCGGCATGGAATGCTTTCTTGTCAGGTGCAGCGTGGAAGTAGAGGTAGCCTCCAAACATTTCGTCGCTCCCTTCTCCACTGAGGACCATTTTTACTCCCATAGCCTTGATCTTGCGACTTAATAAAAACATTGGCGTTGAGGCACGGATCGTTGTTACGTCATACGTCTCAAGGTGGAGGATTACATCTGAAAGAGCATTGAGACCGTCGTCAGTAGTGAAAGTGAAACTGTAGTGCTTTGTACCAAGGAATTTGGCCACTTCCAGAGCAGCTTTGGTATCTGGTGAATTAGGGAGACCGATCGAGAAGGAATGGAGTTGAGGGAGCCATGTCACTGTCGATAACTCGTCTTCATCGTTGATTCCAACGAGTTCTTCGGGTGATTGCTGCTCATGATCGCCATGCCCATTGGCTTTACCATTCTGCGACGCCCGGAGTCTCAAGGTCTCTCTTTGTGCTATTGAAGCGACCAGACTTGAATCCAGACCGCCAGACAGAAGCACACCATAGGGAACCTCTGCCATCAATCGCTTGCGCACAGATCGTTCCAATGACTTCCGTATCAGCTTGTAGTCGATAGGCGTCGAAGGGACATTGAGTGGATCCCACCATGCAGGCAGAAAATACCGCACTGTCGAATTCGTATTTGAATCGTAGATATGACCCGGAGGAAACGTTATGATCTTATCACACACAGGGTGCAAGCATTTCAATTCGGATGCGAAATACACTGCACCAGGGGTTTGACTTGACCATCCCTGATAGAAGCTGGTGATTCCAATTGGATCCCGCGCAGCCACAATACGGTCTGCATTTTTGTCGTACAAAACCCATGAAAACATGCCATCGAGAAACTTAGGGGAGTTGGTTCCATGTTCCATGTACTATAGCCCATTAGCCATGGCACAGCTAATGCTTTAATTGAGCATACCAAGGGTATTATGACTTCGCAATCTGAATGAGTTTTAAAATTGTAGGGTTCTTTAAGTTGCTTCCGCAGAACCCTGTGGTTGTATATTTCACCATTAACAGCTAGCGCCAGCGAGCCATCCTCGTTGACAAGAGGTTGAGCTCCACTCTCTGCTCACATGTAAGCGTTATGCGTATATTCTCATCATACTACTGACCAACGCCGACAATACTGAGCCGCTCATGTGCCAAGACTGCTTTCTCATCAGCTTCTTCACTCAACGCGGTGAAGAGACGTTTTACTTGTGGTGTTCGCTATGAAGTTGCCGCCTGAGCGCTATCAGAACGTTCATCCTCACCAGTGCCACTAGACTTGCTTACTCCAATCGGGACCTCGGTGGCGGACGCTGCAAATCCCATTAACATGTTTGGTTGATAAGCATTTTGAAGAAGGCTCACGCTTTAGCCATACGCAACGCGGTAGGCTTAAACTTCTGCACATCTGGGTGGCTGCAACATGTTAAAATATTCTAGGCTTATGCATTATCTGCATCGCAGACATGTTTACTAACCAGTGGCATGCGAATATGCCGCACATGTCTTTTCTTTCAGATTACTAACCAGTAATGTATGCAGTTGCAAACTTGAACCCTCTTCAACCTGGACGATTGTTTGCAAAGCAGGGAGATAGTATATGTTGGTGTAGGTAAAACAATTTTTTAGAAACAGGCATGTTTGGCCAGAGCCAATTTTGGTCGGAGATTAGATAAGATAAGGGTAGGACCACTATCTCGACATTCTACAGACTAGAAGATAGGACGCGACAATTGAGCCGCGGCAAGGCTCATCCATATTCAGGATATCCCAAACCACAGTCTCGCACAGCTTGAAGACGTGCAAACGCCTTGAAACCCCAATTTTCAGTCCCTCCAATCCTTGACCTTTCGCCCCGGAACTCCTAGGCTTGAAAAAAATCCTTGGTCAATGCCCCCATAGTGGAATATCCCCTTCCCTTGAAAACTCAGAGGTAGCGAACAGAGAGCTGGTAAATGGGAGGCAGGACTCAATCCGCGCAGTTCATGGCGCTGGATTTTCTTTAACAATATGCTTAACCTTTTTTTCGTAGGCTTGGCGATCCTTCTTAAAGAGATTGTAGGCTTCAGCTTGAGCTGGCGATTCGGGATTAGGATCGTTCAGCAAATCTTGAATGCCAAGAAGGATCTGCTTGATTGTGATCGCTGGCTTCCATCCCTCCTCTTCGTTCAAGATGGACAGGCAAACCGTTCCCGAAGGATATACATTTGGGTGGAACAGAGGCGGTATGAATTTGCCTACAGATAAGTCAGACAATCTTCTAACAGAGTTATAGTGGTCAGTGCAGACATTTGGGCGGTTTGGTTGGGTATTCTAGAATGATATATCAGCTTCGTCTTACCGTGTCATACGGCCTGCTGTGATCATACCATCAGGAAATAGAACATCCAGCTTGAACAGCCCACCTTCCCAAAGTGTTTTGTCCTTCCCCGGCACTCCGCATTCCCATTTCTTGAGGTCCAATATTCCTTGCGGTGTACGTGCAGGTTTCGCAAAAAAACCGAAAGGATGGTCGCGGCGCCACTGCTTCCTGGAATTTACAGTGAGATTAGAACGATTGCTCGGTTGCGTCTCAGTCTCAGAGGGCGCCTTCACGTACCGCTCTTCCTGTAAACGGTTCTGGCAGAGCGACATGTTGGAAAGCTGGGTGACAGAGTGCTTTCGATTATAGTAAAGTATGAAGGTAAGACAGAAAACGTGTGGAGAGGCGATCAGTGGGGAATTCACTGAGAATAAGCCTCTGAGTAGTTGAGTGTTTGCGGTGTTTGTTTGTGATATTACTGGAGTGAAAGCAAAACGGGTCTTTGCATCCTGTATAAGCGAGAACCCCCCCTCTACCTCATGCCTGTAGGTCGAACTTTGGTTTAGAGCCTCGGCATGTCATGGCTTGCTGCAAGAATTGTATTGCAATATCCCTTTGGCCCTAGATCGTAATCTGAACGACCCAAACACAGATTGCTCATAAAATGATAGCAAGTCGCTCATGAGCGACAACGCTACCAAATTATGGAAAAGAAGCAAAGCCGAGGGGACACACAAGACGCAAACGCCGAGCCTGTACCGGCAATTAGGTCACATCCCACAGCAGAAGACGCCCCAGATCCAGACGAGGACGACCTGGATGATCTAGATGGTACAATCTGGTGGCCTATTCCTACCAAATAAGCAGCAACTAAATCTGCAGCAGACTTGCTTGACGATTTTTCGACGGCAAAGCTTGACACGCTCCAAGATGGCAAAGAGCCATCAGGATCTGACCAGCAATGTCCGGAACAATCCCATCTCGACCGTTCGGATACGGCCGTTACTGAGTTCAGCAAGCAGCTTCAAGAGCAGATGGCGGCGCTCATAGGTGATGCGGACGAATCGCCTGAAATGAAACGGGAAATTGAGGCTATGATGCAGGAGCTCGGCGCCGCGGCGGACCCTGGGCGTGTCAGTGAGTTGGAAGTCGGACCTGAGAATAAGAGTGCCGTCCCTGGCGCAGAAGAGTCCTTTCAAGAAACAATACGTAAGACCATGGAACGAATGCAAGCCTCCGGCGAGCAGGCCACTGCGGCGGCAGCATCAGAAGATCAAGATGATGTCCTTGCCCAGATGCTCAAGGAAATGCAAGGCGGTGGCATCGAAGGTCACGGAAATGAGGAGGATTTCTCCGCAATATTGATGGGCATGATGAAGCAATTAACGAACAAAGAGATACTGTATGAGCCCATGAAAGAATTACATGGTAAATTTCCTGCTTGGATGAGCAAGAACAAGGATAGTACAAAGCAGGAAGACTTAATAAGATATGAAGAACAGCAGAGACTAGTAGGAGAAATTGTTGGGAAATTTGAAGGTGACGGGTATTCAGACTCGCATCCTGCAGATAGGGAGTACATTGTGGAGCGAATGCAACAGGTATAGTGGTGCGTCCCAAACTCATTTTGCCGCAGGGTTAATCAGATCATCAGATGCAGGCAGCTGGCAGTCCTCCAGCAGATCTTGTTGGCGATATGAATGCAGCACAGGAAGCTTTGGGAGATCTTGATACAGATTGCGCTCAACAATGACAAGGTTGACACGTCGACAAACGTGCCATGATGTGTACAGCAAGATGTACAAGACATGGGTATTCCAACAAACATGCCGAATTGCGCCGTAACTCCACCAGTCCAACGTATCCTATCCATGCCATCTTCTCTGGCGCTTACACAGGTCGGACCTCACAGTCGGACTTTACTGAATCCCACTAATCCGCTGACATATCCATCTCTTGGCCTGGACACCTCGCGGATGTCGAACAGCCATCAGTACCCTTGTCTCCTCCCTCTACCTCTGAGACAAGCTGCATAAATAAACCATCATAATCTTCATCTTCACTTCCATATTCATTCGTAAGAAATTCATGATCGTCGGTTGGCTGGGCAGCCTGTTCCACTAGGTATATTGAAGCTTCATATTCGTTGTCCATTTGCGATAGCACATCATCCACTACTCTCTTCTCTAAGATAGGCCGTGAGACAGCATATCTGGTAACGATGAGTGCGAAATTCTTACCTGGTCCAGAAGCGGGGTCAAGCTCAACTTCCATCTCCTCCGGAACTGTTGGGGCAGAACGAGCCTGCTCTATCTCCCATTGTTTCTGTTGTGAAAGGAAATCGTTTCTGAGTATCTATATGCGCACCGTTAGCCACACGGTATCGGACATGGAGAGAGTGTGCGGTACTTGGTCTGCACGTGAGTCCCATCTTCGGTCATCCCCATTTCGCTTGACTTTGGTCAAAAAGACTTGACGTCGCCGATCCTGCTCACCACCCCTTTGTAGCAGCAAGGATCGGGATTTTGCGCGTTGTTTATGGTTAGTTACCTTACTGGCCACTTTCGTAAATGGCGCCATTGATGGAGAATATTGACAAGCATAAGGATTGCATAGTGTCAGTGGCGATGGCTTCAGAGGCGCGTGTCCCAACACGTATGAGTGTACACTGATGGAGAACATAGTCCAAATCAGGTAGAGCTCGATATGAACAGAAGTTATCGTGAGTCTGGATCTGGCGCGCGTTCGCGTCATGGAATTATAATACCTTATCGATTAGAGTCGGAAGGGGATTGATATGGGTGCGACTCTGCCTTGGTTCGAGGACTAACCTATATCACGACACGCAGTCGTATCATTATTTTGCGTGGAGACAGCAACGTGTTTGGATGCTTCTCATCAAAGCAAGATCTTGAAGCTGCATGTTTACTGCATAGGGTAATTGCCTCGTAGGATTTCAGGACCACTACAAACCGAGGAGCTATGCACTTTGTTCTCAACTCAAACCATTATAAGTATCTACAGACGGTGGATTGACAGTAGTGGGTCCGTAAACCTGTACCAGCTTGTGAGATTCGTCCATACTCGCGTTACCCGCTCTATACCAAAACACCCCGTATAACATTAAGCGCTATTTGTGTAAAAAGAAGACTCCTTCCTTTTCCCATCCAAGTAAGACAGCCGCTAAAAGTTTGATGCCGTGTTGACCGGTCCAGCTGGGTTATGATACTGCTCCAAATTCGATCTGAATGGACTGGTGCCACTGACGCTGCTCCTCTTTTCCAAACCGGAGGACCCCGGGTGGGAATCCATGAGATCATTATCCTCGTCAGCGTTGTGTCTTCTCCTGCCCCAAATCCTCCACGCCACTACCGCAAGTCCACCAAAGAGGATTGCACCTCCAATACCGACGACAACACCAATGATGATCCGCCTCTGAGATGGTTGGAGGCCAGAACTACCACTTGAGCCGTTACTTCCGTCAAGGGTCGGAGCGCTTGTGGATGTTGTTGAAGAAGTCGAAACCGCCACAAGACCAGTCGTGGTCGAGACATAGGTGAAGGTGTTGCTCCCGCTTACCGTAACAACCGTCGTAACTATCTGCTGAGTCCTGCTGCTGACAGACGTTGAGACGGACACGGTTGGTTTGCTGGAAGCTGAGGATTTGGAATCTGTAGATGCAACTCCTCCGGTAGATGGCCCAGACGTTGAGGATAATGAGGACTGGGAATTCGTTGTAGAGGACTGAGAGGTCGACGACGGCACAGATGACGGAGCCATGGTCGTACTGTCTGAACTGCTAGTTGAGGGTGAGGTTGCTGTTGTTAACACCGAAGAGCTTGGGGATATTGTTGAAGGAGAAGGAGATGATGAAGAGCCTGAGGTAGCACTAGAGCTCGCAGATGAGGTTGGTGTGGGAGTGGACGAGGCTCCTGTGCTTAGAGCACCTATGATCTGTCGGCGTTGAAGAGCGGCGTCTACATTAGAGGCGGTAGTTATCGAGAGTAGCGAAAGGAACAGAAAGAACAGAAAGTGCGTGACTCCAGAGTTGAACATGTTGGGTGACTCTGAGTAGAGGAAGGCTCAGCGCGTTGTTGAGGCGAGGATGTGAGTTGCGCTCTAACAAAGACGGTGGGAAGAAACCCCGAAAACTGTTGTTGAAAGTGACAGATATTATTGCTGAGTGAATGAACGAAGACAGCGACAGGATGATGGAATGAAGAAGTTATTTGTATTGTTGTGGTGGGAAGGGCGAAACGGTAAGGTACTGCATGTAAATTACGGTATTCTACCTTGGTAGTCTTCTGCAGCCGAAAATAGCTTCCGGACTGTCACTGGCGACTGGCTGGCTCGGCTGACTTGATGGGCCTGGTGGTACTCCGTACTTGGTACTACCTACCTTACCTTACATGTGCACCTCGTATAGAACTCAATGATTGTGCCTCCATGCCTTCGTAACCTATCGACAATTTTGTGTCATCTGTGTCTGTACACCCGCCGAGTCCCCAATATCTGGACAATACCGTGACTTGTGGTCCTGGTGGAAGGATAGTCGACTGGGTGGGCGGCATGAGCAGATGTTGGATTCATCAATACGCGCCCAGCGCTTGACGCTACGAAAAGAGCTTCACAGTATGATTCTGAAACCCTTTGGCTGGTCCCTGCAACAGTCATGCTACTGTATTTATCTTCGCCGTCCCCGGCGTACCGCCCATTGGTACCGATATGCTATGGATAGCTACATATTCGACCCCTTTGCGAAATGTTAAAGGCACTTTTGACGGCTACCTTATTGATCATGAAGATCTACGGCAAGCGCAAAGGGGCTGACTTGCTCCTACATAATCGTGTATCAACGTTGATCCAGCCTTGCGAAAGGCTGCCATGTCCAATGCAATCTTGCTCAGTATTCATAAGATCGGAACTTAATAGTCTCTGTGTCTTGTGATCGGCTTGGCTGCATTGTTACGGCATTTCTTATTGAGTTGAATTGTACTTTAAGATTCGCTTCAAGGCGCTAGGCTGGTATTCTGGACCGTGGGTAAAACCAGTAGTCCAGATACAGCCGCAAATCTACAGCTAGGCAAACCAGCATAATGCATTGCCCAATTCGGTTTTTGCAGATCACTAACATGGTGGCAGCTGTGCACGCTTCAGCTAAGTCAAATGGGTTTTCTTAGGTACTGCCAGGCCAGCGGTGCCGCCGCTGGGTTCGGGACAGAAGAATGACACACATTCGAAATGCTGTGAAGTCCCCTAGTCCGATTCCTCGGCCTGTTGGTAACTACTAGGACTCCAAATATCCTAGTCGGTGGTATTGGTCGGAGCGGGCTATAATCCAGCTTTTGAGCAGGCTGCAACGGTTCAGCTGGGGACGAAGCGTAGGCGACAGCCCAGAAGCCAAGTCTACGAATTCGCCCAAAGGTAAGTAAGAGCGAAGCCATGCAGTGACATGTTTGACGGCAAGTCTGCTTCAATTTCGTGGTTCCCTACTTCGAACGTCTATAGGTCCTTCAATACAGAGGACTATGGATTATTGTGCCGTCGACTTTCAATGACCTTGCACTCTTGACACTGCTTCCAACATACTTCTTCCGCTTTAGCTCTTCCAGGAATCTTAATGGTCATCGCCTTATTTAGTATTAAAAGCTATGTCCAACGTCGCAGAAATACTCCTCTGTACAACATGAACTCGGTTTTTCCACAGGATGGGCCATCTTGCTTATTTCCGATATCGTTACTACGCAACGAGCCGGACTTGGGGGTAGGGTTGAGCCTATGAACAGCATTGTATTATCTCCAATAAAGTATGTTCGACCCATTGTTCTGGATAGCAAAGAGACAACGCTGTAGGGTACCATATGAGTTTGTATCATCCAATTTACTCATAATATTACATAGAAACCTCCGAGTGACTACTGCTAGATTGCTAGAACGTCTCGCAGAAGGTTCACAAGCTCGCGGTTACGCTGAACCCCTAACACAACCCTACCGAGCCTGTTGAACTAAAGGCGCCTACGAAGGTCTCTCACGACTTATCGGAAAGCAAGAGAAAGGCATATCTAGCAATGCTGAATCATTTCGCCCAAGCTATTCAAAGTTGACGGTAGCGTCTTTCAAACATAAATCGATTCAGCTAATAGCAACATAATCACAAGTTTCTCAGCGTCTCATATTCTAAATAACATCATCAACTTTACAATTGATGATCTTACTAAAAGTGTCGTAAAGACATCTATGCTCAATTGTTCTTGAGATCAAGACAAGTCTCTCAAAAATAACTTGAGTCTTGTATCTTAATTTGATTTCAATTTCGCTTTCACGTCGACATTTCAAGAAGTCAAGCTCTGAGTCTTTTGATGACTAAAAGAGTCTCGAGTCAATGTGCATATGTCGTAGCTCAGAAGTCGCAAATGATACATTGCAATCACTTTAGCAACTTCAGTTGCTAAGAGCTTAGCAACATTTTCGACTTCAAGCATTATTGTTAAATAATTTTAATAATAATAATATTAAATTTATACACTCTTGTGACATTGATTAGATTGACTCATGAGAAATAACTATGCTATGTGTGTTGAGTGAACAAAATTCTCTGAGGTAGAAAATTGCTTACTGTCTATCATTCACATTTCAAGAAGCTCAGCTTTGAGAACTAAAAAAGTCAGAAATCATGTGAAATCAATATGTGCATGTCATTGTTGCAAGTATGCACTTCAAGTTAATCTAACATAAATCATGTTAAACTATCATAAACTAGTATAGAGCTGATGTTAACACGTTAGCAATCTAGCGCGTCTTCATGAATATAAGATTCTCAACATGTTTCATTTTCTTTCTTCTTTAGCTTTGAACTTCTAGTTAAAATACACTTATATGATTCGCTTTATGCAAACTCATATTTTTTTTTATTTTTATTTTATTTATTAAGTGCATGCAATCTATGACTATAACATTGTCTAGACATTGTATGTATGCTAAGTTACATGTAATCTGATCAAAGTCGCTGCTTTATATCTTCTTGTTGATCAATTACATCAATAGTTTGTGTATATAAGCGCTTTCGCTCAAATTCTTGCAATCATACTCTCATTTTTCTTCGTTTCTTCGCACTCTTCACATTCTACTCTTTTGTTTCTAATAGTCATTTTCTTGTTGCAATTCAAGTATTTTTCAAATACTTTAATATTGCAATTCTTTCGATTTTGATGATGAACAGCATCAATATGATGTCTGTGTTTTTGAGCTGAGCTTTTTTCTTAAGCTTTATCTGCTCTGCTTTATAATGTCTGCAATTTAGCAGTAAATGCTTCAACATTTGTCTTGCATTGCATATTTCATAGCATTTGTTTGAATTATTCTCTGATAATCAATGCAAATAACTCTTGAAATAGTCATGTTTTATTTTCAGCTGAATAAAGATTGAAAATGTTAATCTATCGATTTTTCTCAACTCTTTTAATGATTTATGACTTAAATTCACATTTGATATGTGCTTTTAATACTGATTTTTCTTCTTGATGCTGCTTTTTCAGACATTTAACCATTGTAATTTCATCTCTTTCATTGACAAAATGTTCAACAGCTAACTTTTTGATTGATGACAGAATCTGAAAAAGTCGACTTGACTCAGCTAATAATCAGCTAACAACTGACTAATCAGCTAAATTTCAACTAAATTCAACTAACTCAGCTAATTCAGCTAATTCAGCTAAAATATTTATCTACATGCTTATCACTTTACTCGCTTATCTACTTGCTCATTTACTCGCTCATCTACTTGCTCATTTACTCGCTTATCTACTCGCTCATTTACTCACTCATTTACTCGCTCATTTACTCGCTCATTTACTCGCTCATTTACTCGCTCATCTACTCGCTCATCTACTCACTCATCTACTCACTCATTTACTCGCTCATTTACTCGCTCATTTACTCGCTCATCTACTCACTCATCTACTCACTTACCTACTCATCATTCTACATACTCATCACTTTACTCATCACTTTACATGCTCATCACTCTACTCATCACTCTACATGCTCATCACTCTACTCATCATTCTACATGCTCATCATTCTACTCGCTCATTTACTCGCTCATTTACTCGCTCATCTACTCGCTCATCTACTCACTTACCTACTCACTCATCTACTCACTCATCTACTCATTATTCTACATACTCATCATTCTACTCGTCACTTTACATGCTCATTATTCTACTCGCTCATTTACTCGCTCATCTACTCACTCATTTACTCACTCACCTACTTGCTTCATCTACTCACTCATCTACTCGCTCATTTACTCACTTCATTTACTCGCTCATTTACTCACTCATTTACTCGCTCATCTACTTGCTCATCTACTCACTTCATTTACTCACTTCATCTACTCATTCTATCAATCTTTCTATCAAACATTCTACCAAATTTTCTATTAAACGCTTTATCTAATGCGTTGATTGAACGCATAAAACACGTCAAACAGTGCTTCAAACAATGCTTTCTACATGACTTTCTACCTACTCATCACTCAGCTACCTACTTAGTAATCTTCACTTCAAGCTTTATAGAACTGATGCTAAAGAGTTCAAAGTTTTTATCTTCTTTCTTTCTTCGTAGTTTCTACTTTCTAGAACAACAACAATCAAAATATCAACATGTTCAGCTATTAACTCAGCTATCAACTCAGCTACAGCTTAGCTATCAACTCAGCTACCTACTCATTCGTCTACTAGTCAGTCTACTCACTTCAAAACATGCTTCAAAACATGCTTTAAAACACACGTCAATTGAATGCATAACATAAGTTAAACAGTGCTTCAAACAATGCTTTCTACTGAGCTTTTCACTGAGCTATCTACTGAGCTTTCTATTGAGATATTTACTGAGCTATTGACTGAGCTTTCTACTGAGCTTTTCATCAAGCTTTTCATTGAGCTTTCGATCAATCTTTCTATTGATCTTTCTACTGAGCTTTCAATCAAGCTTTCTATTGATCTTTCTATTAATGAGCTTTCTACTGATCTTTCGATCAAGCTTTTTATTGATCTTTCTACTGATCTTTCGATCAAGCTTTCTATTGATCTTTCTACTAGTGAGCTTTCTACTGATTTTTTGATCAATCTTTCTACTGAGCTTTCTACTGATCTTTCTACTGATCTTTCTACTGATCTTTCTACTGAGCTTTCAATTGAGCTTTCTACTGATCTTTCTACTGATCTTTCAACTGATCTTTTAACTGAGCTTTCTAGTGAGCTTTCTACTAAGCTTTCAATCAAGCTTTCTACTGAGCTATCTACTGAGCTATCGACTGAGCTTTCTACTGAGCTTTCTATCAAACACTCTATTAAACACTCTACATGCTTCAAAATACGCGTCGATTGAATGCATAACACGAATCAAACAATGCTTCAAACAATGCTTTCTACATAACTTTCTACATGACTTTCTATCAAGCTTTGAATTGCTTTGCAATCAAGAATTAAATTTAATTTCTATTGAGCATCAAATATAACTTTATCATACACTTTACATGACTTTTTATTGAACATTCTACATGACTTTCTATTGAACATTCTACATGACTTTCTATTAAACGTTCTACATGACTCTTTATTAAACATTCTACATGATTCTCTATCAAACAGTCTTCATGATTTCTTTCATGACTTTCTTCATGACTCTCTATCTCATTAGTTTACTCATTAACTTTCTCATTGACTTTCTCATTGACTTCTTCATTAACTTTCTCAGCGCATATATTAAACTGTGTAAATAGCTATTATTTAGTTAGTCAAATTAATCATTAATTAATTTATTATACAAGCGCAATAATTATTCAATCATTAATTCAATATTTGATTGCTAATAAACAAAATGCGCAAATGTTGAAAAAGTTGATAAAAGAGATAAAATCGATATTAGTTGAGTGCACAGCTAAGTCAGCTAAGTGACAGCTAATAATCAGCTAATAGCTGAGAAAATTAGCTAATTTCAATCATTAGCTGACACATGAGATTAACAGCTAACTCAGAAAAAGTCAATAAAAATCAGCTAATATTGACTTTTTTCGTCTTATGATTTTATCAATGTTGCAAATTTGCTTTTTGATGAAGCTTATGATGATTGCTTTCATGTTGTTGATAACTGATAATTCTTGAACAATGCTTTTGATCAATTGATCTGCTTTTTCGTTCTCAATAATGCTCTTATGACTTAATATTCACTGTATGTAAATTTGACATTAATTTTGATGTAAATTAATCAAGTTTTGTCGTATGTCATTGAATAACTTTGCATTAATGTTGCTCTTTGCATTTAGTCTTTGCAAAGTTATTTAACTGTTCATGTACATTTAAATTTCGCTGTTTTTGAGTGCTTTTTCGCTGCATATTACGATTGCATCGCTAATAACTTGCAGTTTCTCTTTCGTTATTGTCATGATTCTAGCCTTGTCAGACTCAGTCTTCTAGCCTTGCCAGGTTTATTCTCGCTTCATCACCTTGACTAGTTTCTATTGAGTCTAGCGTCGGCTGAGAAACACACATATGTAGTCAGCTTCTTTTCTGTAGCTATCTTTCTTTCTTAGCATTTATCTTCTAGTTAAATGACATCTCTATCTGACTCGCTCTAGACAGACTTCTAACATTAGATAAATGCTCATCATCTACTCTGCTATCGACAAATAGACGATACGAAACAATTTATTCAGTAAGAAAAATTTGCAAGAAATTCTTCAAATTTGCACCATCATTTTAGATCGCAAGAGATTCTTCAATTCTACACTCATTTTCATCATTCTATTTGCAAGAGATTCTTTGAATAAAGCACTCAATTATTACCTGAAATTCACAAGAAATTCTTTGAATTTTCACTCATCAAAAAACATCAATTCAAAACATCAATCTCTCATCTACTCTTACCTCAACAACTTTTATCTTCTCTCATCATGACACATGATGTCGAGTCAGTTGAGTCTTGAACAACTCGTCTACTTAGAAGCACTGTCAGTAGAAGAGTTTCACTTCTACTCATCGATGCTTCAGTCGAAGCTGAGAAAGCTGTCATCTCATGAAACATAAACATCAAAGAACAACTGTTTCATTGAGTCAGCAATCAACTCAACGAAGTCATCAATATGCTGAACGAGCTTCGAAGTCAGCGAGACTTGACTCTACAACTCAATGAACACTGACTTCTTGTACAAGACGATCACAAAAAGAGAGTGAAACAACTAGAAGTCGCTTTTGATAAAAACGATGAGCTAGAGAAAAAGATCAATCAGTTACAAGACAAGCGGTTGAACTTCAGAGCGAAACAACGTCAAGCTGATCGATCTATGCCTCGTCAAGATACTCAGTCAGCTGAGCAACGAGTCAATCAGAAAGAAGCTCGCTCTCAATGAGAATCTTCTACTCTATCTGATAACGAGAATGATCATCACAAGTTCATCAAGCTTTTGAATTCACTCATCTTCATCGAAACAGATGACTCTATCTGAAAGACATGAAACATCAAAATAGCTGACAAGCTCGATGTCAACGCAAATCATTACTCTACTGAAAAGATTCGTATTGTCTATGTGATTTTCAGACTAGAAGACGATGCTGATCAGCAAATCTATGCAAAGTGTCATGTTGATGCTTTCTCACTCTATCAGTCACTATCAAAGCTACTGAAACATCTGAAAGAAATTTACAAAGATCAGAACCTGATTCGAAAGTGTCGTTGCAAATACGTTGCTCTGAAGCAGCTCAACAAGTCTTTCAGCTCTTTCTATTCAGAATTCACTAGAATATTCAGCTTTCTGAACTACGACGATATCACTCTGATGAACGACATTCAGAATAAAATCAACAATCGTCTTCAAAACGCGTTGTCAGTTTGCCTCATAGAGTTTAGCTCACTTGATAAGTTCAAGATCTTTCTTCAAGATGTGAATAACAAACAATGAGTCAATTATCAGCTACGTGATAAGCAACGAACAGTCAAATTAATAGCAGCTTCGAAAAAACGTTTTGTTTCTTCGTCGACATCAGCTTCAGCCTTGATTACTAGCTATGTTCGACTCGCTACTTTTTTCACTCTTGAATCTGAATGATCAAGAATGTCAATCATCTGCTTCAACTGCAAAGCATCGAATCATCTTTCAAAGAACTACTCTCAGCTGAAGGCTAGTACTTTGACATCTTGTACATTCACTTCTCGTCTCAATGAGATCATCATGTTGAAAGAAGAGAAGAAATTATTTACAGAGAAATTGAAGAATGAGGCAAAAAACTAGTGACTTTCATCAAAGATGCGATGAAAGATGTGTTAATTTCTTCAACAATGAGCAGCTCAAATGATCTCTTTGCTTTGAAATCTTTGACTACTGAATGTGTATTATCTAGCAATGAAATTAGTTACTCATTAAAGTCATTGATTGACATTGAAGCAGCTGACTATTCATTCATTGATGAATTAATCGCGCAGAATGTTTGTGATCATTTGCAAATTGAATCTTTATCTTTAATCAAGCTCAAATCAATAAGAAAATTCGATGATCATTATGCAAAAAAGCTCATTACTCATGCAATTTATTTGAATCTAACTGTTCAAGATCATATGAAACGTTTCATCTCTATGCTGATCACTTGATTAGATCAACATCAGATGATTCTTGAAAAAACATGAATGAACAAGATTGAAATGACTATTGATATAAGAAACGATCGTCTTCAATTTTCTAGTTTCAAAGCTCATATCAAAGCTTTTATCAAAGCTCATTCGACTGTTCTTTCGAGCAAGAAAATCGCGATAAAACAGAAGAGTTCGATTTCTACTCAAATACTAAAGAGATCTACTTCTTCTGTTGTCACTCAACTCAGCGAGAAGTCATCTTCATTCAGTAAAATCGTGAAATCACTCAGCTCAGTCAACTTCGCTTCGTCTTTCGATTCAATGAACATAGCAATGATAGAGACTGCAGCATATAAATCACTAGTCAAACGATTGAATGTGACTACTTTCATGATCATCATCACGAAAATCGATTGACTTCTAAAAACAGCTAGAAATAAACTCGAAGATGTAAATCTACAAGAGCTTTCATATGAAGAGATCTTGAAAGAAGTCAAAGCTAAGCTTTCTTCGAAATATCATGACTATCTAGACGTGTTTGACTGAGTGATGACTGATCAACTATTCTCTCATCATCTCTACGATCATAAAATTGAGTTGATCGACGAGAGAACATCTTCTTGAAGTCATCTCTATCATATGTCTGACTACAAGCTTCAAAAGATGAAGAATTACCTGATCGAGCATCTGAATAAAGACTTTATATCTTCTAGCTCAGCTTCATATGCTTCGCTCATACTATTTGTCAAAAAGAAAGACGGTAGCTTGCGTTTCTGCGTCAATTACAGAAAGCTCAATGCTTTGACCAAACGAAATCACTATTCTTTGTCATTAATAGACGAGATTCTCGCTCGTATACAAGAAAGTAAGTATCTGACTCAATTGAACATCATTGTCGCGTTCAACAAACTATGCATGCATTCAGATAGCGAAGATTTGACTATCTTTATCACCTCTTTTGATTTCTACAAATATCACGTGATGCCTTTCAAATTAACCAACGGCTCGACTTTCTATCAACACTATATGAACGACGTGCTATTTGACTATCTTCATCAGTTTTGTCAGACCTATCTAGATGACATTATTATCTACAGCAAAACATTGAAGAAACATAAGCGACACGTACAATTAGTTCTACATAGACTACGAGAGACTGATCTTCAGATGAATATAAACAAATGCAAGTTTCATGTTCAGAAGATCTTCTTTCTGAGACTATTGCTATTCATTGAAGAACTAAAGATGAACTTCAGAAAAGTACAAGCAGTAGTCAAATGATCTACTTCTACAAATCTCACTCAGATGCAGTTCTTCGTCGACTTCTGCAATTTCTATCGACGTTTTATAAAGAACTTTTCGAAGATTGTTCGTTCTCTGATTCAACTAACTCAAAAAGAGGTGATATTTGAATGAGATCAAGCTTGTTAAATGATCTTTGATCATATGAAGAAACGAATGACTGAAGTCTTTATTCTTCGTCATTTTGATCAGAATAGAAAAACTATTCTTGAAACAGACTCATTCAACTACGTCAACGATGACATACTTTCTCAGTATGACGACGAAGAAACATTGCATTCAATGATTTACTACAGCAAGAATCTGAGTTTCGCTGAGTGCAATTACAAGATCTATGACAAGAAACTACTAGCAATTATTCGTGCCTTTAAGCATTGATGACCTGAGCTGAAATTGACTGAGCTACTCATCAAGATGTTCACTGATCATCAAGCTTTAACGTCATTAATGAAAGATAAAGAGCTAAGTAGACGTCAAATGCACTGAATACAAAAGCTCGTCGACTTCAACTTCAAAATCATGTATCGCTCAGGCAAACAAAACATCAAAGTCAATGCATTGACTCGTCAAGTCGATTCAGTTTCTAGAAGTCTTGAGAATGAATGATGTCGCTATCAGCGAACTACAATTCTCACGTTGAATCGAATGAAAATCGCTGATTTAGAAGAGAAAGAGAACGATGAACCAATTTATCGATTGATTCTAGAAGCTAACAGAATCAACGAGAATTGTATTCTACTTCGTGAAGTCGTATTAAAAGATGAAGCTCAATACGAAGATACTAAATTAAGAAATTGTTGAGTTCAGAACGAAATACTATATCAAGGTGATCTTCTATGAGTTTTCTTCAATGAGCATCTTCAAATGATGCTAATTCGAGAAGTTCATGATCAATCTTCTATTGATCATTTCGAAATTCTCAGAACAATGAAGGTCATAAGAAGATACTACTATTGATCTTCAATGCAAAAGACAATAAATTGATATATTCAGAACTGCTACATTTGTCAGCGATCAAAGACTTCTTGAAATAAATTCAATGAACTACTACATTCTCTACTCATACTTGAACAGCGATGAAAGAACATAGTCATGAATTTCATCATCGACTTATCTTTTTCGAAAGGCAAAAACGTCATACTAACAGTGATATGTAAATTGACAAAGAAACGACATTATATTTCTTGCTTCACTGATGACGAGAGAATCACAGCAGAAAAAACAGCTGAGCTAATGCTTCAGTGAATATATCGAATACACGATTTACTCGATTTCATTGTTTCGAATCGAGACTCTCAATTTACCTTCATTCTATGAAAGTCGCTTTGCAAAAGACTAGGCATTAATCTTTGACTCTTCACAGTCTATCACTCTCAGATCGATGATCAAAGTGAACGAGTCAATCAGAACGTTGAAAGATATCTTCGATTCTTCTGTTTGTACATGCAGAATGACTGAGCTAAGCTACTACTCATGATCGAGTTTGTTGACAATAATGCTCTGTTCTCAGTCATCTTCTCGACCTCTTTCTTTCTTTACAAAGACTTTCATTCTTGTATGAGCTTTGAACTCGATGTCATCGAATATGAAAGTTCTCGTGAACGCTTGCAGATGACTAAAGCTGAGAATATATCTGAACATATGAACAAAACACTGAAGTTTGCTCGCGAGTCGCTAGTCAAAACATGAGAACAAATGATGAAACAAGTCAATAAGCATAGAAAAGAAGTTGATTACAAGATTGAATCAAAAGTGTTTCTGAATGAAAGAAACATCGTTACAGCGAGATCTTTCAAGAAGCTAGATGACAAAATGCTCGATTCTTTCACCAATCTAGATTTCATTGACTCTTCATATAAACTGAAATTATCAGAGTCTATGCATGTTCATGATGTATTTCATTCTGATCTGCTTCGCTCTGCCGTCGATGATTTCTTGCCTGGTCAAAAGAACGAACCCTCAGGTTCAATAGTGATAAACGACGAAGACGAGTGAAAAATAGATGATATATTGAATTTTCGTCGATATCGAAGACGACTTCAGTATAGAGTCAAATGAAATGATTATGACAATGATCTCAATTGATACAACGCTGATGACGACGAATTTATGAACGCTCAGAAGATTGTTGACGATTTTCATATTTGATACTTGAACAAATCGCGCTAATCAACAATTCAATCAATCACGATTTAACAGATCTGAGTCTGTGAAATCATGATTGAGCAATCAATCGAGTCGAGCAGAAAATACATTCATGCGAACATGAATCGTTGAAGAAGAGAAGTAATGTCATGATTCTAGTCTTGTCAGACTTAGTCTTCTAGCCTTGTCAGATCTATTCTTGCTTCGTCATCTTGACTAGTCTCTATTGAGTCTAGCGTCGACTGAGAAACACACATATGTAGTCAGCTTCTTTTCTGTAGTTATCTTTCTTTCTTAGCATTTATCTTCTAGTTAAATGACACTTTTATCTGACTCGCTCTAGACAGATCTCTAACAGTTGTGATTATTTTGTCAGAAACACTTGTCACTTTGTTGAATCTGATAAGTTCATGCATGAATATCACTGTTGTTTCAGTTTCTGTTTTGATCTCTGCTATTTTTTTCAAATTTGTGATGCATTGATATACATCACTATGTTTTTCGTCTTTTCAATAATTCTTTCTAATTTTCTGTAATGCATATTGATTGTTTTGCAAGTTTCGCTTTTTGCAAATTTGATTTGAATTTTTGCTAAATGCTTGATTTCTTGATCTCATGATTTCTTGAAGTGAGAAATTTCAATTTCTTTTATTGAATTCAGTGTTTTTTGCACTTTGTTCAATATTCAATATATCTGCATGAGTTTATCTTTGCACTTCTTGACTTTTCAAGATAAATTCATCTTCATCTCGTTTCAGTTCAGATATTTCAATGCATTCAGATCTAGATTCAATTCAATAAAGTATTAAAATGAGTATGAAATAAATGTTCTTTTTCTGATAAAGTGTTTTTTCAATAACTTAACTATTCAAATTGCATAGTTCTTGCACTTTTGATTTAATTGCATCTTCATTGACGAAATTTCAATCTTTATTTGCATAACATTTATCAATGATGTTCAAAATGCATTCAGAATTTTTCGTAATGCAGCATTTTACAGTTTACGAAATTTGACTAAGTGACTTTTTTAATTATTTCATCATATTTCAACGTCATAATTGCTAATAAACGTGACATATATCAGATATAACTGCTTTTCTGATTTAACATTTAATTCTCACTCATTATTCATTAATTTAAACAACAAGTGTAACATTCTTATGATTGTTGCAATTTTCGTTTGCATATAAACTTTGAAGTTGAGCTTTCGATTCAATCAAACTTCTAGTCATCATACACATGTTTTTGATTTTATGATCATGTTATTGAGTAGAATAATCATTTGATTGAATGTTGTCTTATGACTTTCAAAGTGTATTAATTCAGATTTTAAGTCATTGAATTGCACTGCATTGTTCTTAGCTCATGTGAAAGCGATTATTGCTGCGTTTTTCAGCATTTTCACATTCTTGTCAATATTTCTTTCTTCAATGTAAAGCATCACGTCGTCAATATAGCTGAGTGACTGTAAATTTTCGAATTTTGCGTGAATCTTTGAAAATAAGTATCGAATATAAATTAGAAATAAAATGAGCGAGATAAATGAGTCTTATGATATTTCTGTGCTTATTTTCTTTGATTTCTGACGTTCATCATCAAATGCTAAGTCAATAACTCGATTTTGTAAGAAACATTTTACTCAATTGATTAAATTAATTAATATTTTCAATTTAATTAATATTTTGACCAGCTGTTTCAATGCAACATGATCAAAGACTTCTTTGACATTTAGAAGTAAACAAATAAGCGTGTTTTCTCGACTTTTCGTCATTTGCACATCATGTACTAAGTTTAGTACTGCATTTATAGCTGATTTTTGTTTTCTGTCTTTCATTTGATCAAAATTCAGCAACTTATCATTAATTTCAGCTGTGTAAGACAGTTGCACTGCTATTATTTTTTCTGCTACTTTGTCTAAACAGTTTAGCAGCGTAATAATTCTGTATGTCTTCAAAATTGAATAATTCAACTTATTTGATTTTTTTAAAATAATTTTCGTGTCTTCGCGTCATATTTTTGAATGATAGTCATTTTCAATCAAATCTGAATACATTAAATTGAAGATTTTCAATATAGTTTTGTACACTCACTGTATGAAGAACAACACAGAAGACTGCATACTGACGCAAAAATTGAAATTGAACTCTTTTGCGCTCAAAGATTGCACAGAGAACAACGTTGTTTCAGAGAAGTACAGCATTTCTTATCAAATCACTATCTGTTTTATCTTTTCTTGATGTGTAAGACAATAAGTCAAGATCAGTCATTACTATTCTGAGCAAAATAATGTGACTACTTTGATACATGAGATATAAAGCAATTGCGTCAAGCATTTTCTATCAAAAAGAGTAATCTAGATTCTTGCAGACTAGATTTATATTATTTTTATCTGACATAAGTTAATAACAGAAGACGATTTATTGCAGATTTCAAGATAGAAATTGAGAAATCTCTACACTAAAGTTACTGTTTATGTGAAACGCTTTGAATAAGAGATTAAAGAAATATTTAAGTGATGTCAAGTAAATTTTCTAGAAGTTTGAAGTTTGAAACTCGAAAAAACTCTTTATGAAAAGAAATATAAAGAGTCGCTTTATGCACTTTTTCTCGTCTCGTTTCGCGAATAGTAACGTGAAACTCAGCAGAAGCAATAACTTAGCGTCAGAACTTAAAATGTCAATGATAAAAATCAAAAAGTCAACGTTAGAGATTGAAATAAATCTATGAGATGAACTTAGCATGAGTTCATCAACAAGCAAACAACTGCAAAACGACATTGTCGATTTATTTTACAGTCAACAAAAATCGCTCACATCAGCAAATAGAAAAACGCAATACATGTTTAGTTCACTTGATGCATTAATGCTAAATTCACATGCAAATGCGCACAACGATAAGAATACAATCAATTTGCGAAATGCAAATTCGCAGCAAAAAGAGCAAACATAAGCGATTGTGAAATTCAAAGAAATGAAAAAGCGAAAAGCGATGAAAAGTTTACAAAAAGAAGCTAGCATCGAAGTTAGTACTAGCAAGTGCTACGATGTCATCTTTAAAAAGATGCAGATAAAAAGACTGCGTGAAAGAATTGAATTTGCAGTCAATCAGCTAAGACAAGCAATATCAGAACAGAAAGAGACTATAAATCATAACTTAATCTACATTCAAAGAGCATGCAATGAAAGCATAGAAAACTCAATTCAGAAGCAAATTGATCAACTTCAAAGTTAAACAAACAACAAACTAAAGATCATTCTACAATTGATTCAACAAAATGCTGAAAACATCAAAAAGAAAATCAACGCAAAGCAAATGACAAAGAATTCACAAATCTTGCAGAAGACGCAGGTTTCGCAAACGTTGCAAGTCATGCAAAATTTGCAAAAATCAACGCAGAAGCTCACATATATGCAAAAAGCAGCTTAAGTCACAAGCGCAAATGCAAATGCAAATACAAATGCAACTGCAAATGCAAATGCAGGCAAATGAAATCTGATTATCAAGAAATTCTCACCAAAATCACAAGAAATATTGTATTGCAAAAGAAGACTTATTGTTAATTTCAAAAATGAGAACTGAACTTTAAAGACGATGAAAATGCGAGATTCAATGAATAACACATTGAAAAAGGCGAAAATCGATCTAATAGTCATCATGATAGTCAAAATGCAAAAGAAAAACAACATTGTTCTGACAGTCTTGAAAAAATACACAGCAGATGTTTTACTAGCATAAAGAGCAATATGAAAGTATGTTTTTGATGTTAAAAGCATTAAGAAAGATGAGAAATGACACAAAATAGTTATACACAGTCTGAAAATTGAAATCTTCAACACGAAAACTGAAATAAAAAATCTAAAAACTGAGTTAAAGTCGTACAATCTTGAATTGAAACTAATAATTAATTCTATATGATTATTGAAGAGCGAAAATCAATCACGAAACAGACATGCATTAATGATCTTAGCATTTAGAATCAAAACAAAAGTGCAAAAACATCTGAAAAAACAACTTTTAGCTGCAAAATCAACATATCAAACAGTCAAATATTAAGATTATCAATCAAATGATCAATGTTAAAAATGTCAAATCTTCAAGCATTTATAGAACAAATGTAACAAATCATCAAGATGCTTGTACTGCGAGCGAAATCATCAGATCTGAGAGCATAAATGTTAATTATCTACGTGCGAAAACAAGCAATCATGCAATCACATGATTTCTAGATGATGCAACTGTCAAAATGCGCACTTTGCAAACAACGTAATGTGCAAAACATATCAAACAGCTCAGTCTATTAGCTCACAAAAAGATCATCTAGTCACGAAATTGTAATGAGTATTGCATTTGAAATGTCACAAAACAACGCAAATGACAAAAGCTTTGCAAACATGTTGAATATTTGAATTCTACAACACAATTGCGCAAGATCAACGCAAATTATGCATGCATGCATGAAATTTGCGAAAAACAAGACAGACATTGTTATACTACAAGAATCATGAATGAGAGATGAGAATATAACAATTTCACATTCGTCGTTTATCTGCATCAAATCAAATGTTCAGAATACTTGTGTCAGAGTACTGATATTTGTTGCGAAAAACGCAAAGAAATTTACATGCACATCAAGATCAGACATAGTCAATAGCGAAGATATGCAAGCGATATCAATAATAATAATAATAATTCATACATTTTTATGACATTGATTAAATCGATTCATGAGAAAAATCTATGCTATGTGTGTTGAGTGAACAAAACTCTTTGAAGTATAAAATCGCTCGCTGTTTATACAACTGTTACATGCAGTTGAGACAATAAAACTGAGACTTTGTATCAAATTTGTTTATGATGATTGCATGTTAAAGAATGAGTGTTCTTGTCATTTTAAACTGCTTCAGCAGCTTCATTTTCATCATCATTCTCACTATTGTCTTGAGATTCTTCGTGATTGAGATGATAATTCAATAGTTTGTGAAGTTAACATCTTGTAACATATTCAATTGAAGATGCATTTAATTCAAACAATGCATCAGAATATGCTTGACTGTCTGATGATTTCATTCGCAATTGCATCAAGAGCTATTCATGCTCAATACATTTTTTAAGTGCAGATAAACATTCAGCTTTATGCGTTCAATTTTGATGTAAGTTGCAAGAGTGTTTTCAATCTTCTGAAAATCATTACGCATTCTTACTGACTTCTTTGATAAATGAGATCTTTAAGCGAAAGATGCATTAATATCTGCAATGCATTTCTTGTAGTTTTTTCATCAAGAATCTCATTGACTTTTATGAAACTGTGTGATTGCACATTCACTTATTTGAATCAACGTTAAGAAATTGAGTCATCTGCATTTAAACTGTATCTTTGCTTTCTTGCAAATTGAAACGTTCAGAAACATTATTTTTTTGAAGATTAAAGAGTGAAAGATGAGTCTATTAGTTTTTATCAAATGAGCACATATGATTTTGCATGCTCATCAAGTCTTCTGTATTCTGTCATTGATTCTGTCATGATTCTAGCCTTGTCAGACTCAGTCTTCTAGTCTTGTCAGATCTATTCTTGCTTCGTCATCTTGACTAGTCTCTATTGAGTCTAGCGTCGACTGAGAAACACACATATGTAGTCAGCTTCTTTTCTGTAGCTATCTTTCTTTCTTAGCATTTATCTTCTAGTTAAATGACACTTCTATCTGACTCGCTCTAGACAGATCTCTAACATTAGATAAATGCTCATCATCAACTACTCTGCTATCAATGAATAGATGATATGAAACAATCTATTCAGTAAGAAAAATTTGCAAGAAATTCTTCAAATTTGCATCATCATTTTAAATTGCAAGAAATTCTTCGATTCTACATCTTTTTTCATCATTCTATTCGCAAGAAATTCTTTGAAAAAAGCACTCAATTATTACCTGAAATTCACAAGAAATTCTTTGAATTTTCACTCATCAAAAAACATCAATTCAAAACATCAATCTTTCATCTACTCTTATCTCAACAACTTTTATCTTCTTTCATCATGATATATGATGTTGAGTCAGTTGAGTCTTGAACAACTCGCCTGCTTAGAAGCACTGTCAATAGAAGAGTTTCACTTCTACTCATTAATGCTTCAGTCGAAGCTAAGAAAGCTGTCATCTCATGAAACATAAACATCAAAGAACAACTGTTTCATTGAGTCAGCAATCAACTTGACGAAGTCATCAATATGTTAAACGAGTTTTGAAGTCAACGAGACTTGACTTTACAACTCAATGAACATTGACTTCTTGTACAAGATGATCACAAAAAGAAAGCAAAACAACTAGAAGTCGCTTTTAATAAAAATGATGAGCTAGAGAAAAAGACCAGTCAGCTACAAGACGAGCGATTGAACTTCAGAGCGAAACAACGTCAAGCTGATCGATTTATGCCTCGTCAAGATACTCAGTCAGCTGAGCAATGAGTCAATCAAAAAGAAGCTTCTACGATCTCAGTTTTAATTCGTCACTCTGAAGTTGAACGAAGCTCAACTTTCGAAGCTCACTCTCAACGAGAATCTTCTACTCTATCTGATAACGAAAATGATCATCACAAGTTCATCAAGCTTTCAAACTCACTCATCTTCATCGAAACAAATGACTCTATCTAAAAGACATAAAACATCAAAATAGCTGACAAGCTCAATGTCAACGTGAATCATTACTTTACTGAAAAGATTCATATTGTTTATGTGATTTTCAGGCTAAAAGATGATGCTGATCAGCAAATCTATGCAAAGCATCATATTAATACTTTCTCACTTTATTAATCACTATCAGAGCTACTGAAACATCTGAAAGAAATTTACGAAGATCAGAACCTGATTTGAAAGTGTTGTTGCAAATACGTTGCTCTGAAGCAGCTCAACAAGCTCTTCAGCTCTTTCTATTCAGAATTCACTAGAATATTCAGCTTTCTGAACTACGACAATATCACTCTGATGAACAACATTCAGAATAAAATCAACAATCATCTTTAAAACGCGTTGTCAGTTTACCTCATAAAGTTTAGCTCATTTGATAAGCTTAAGATCTTTCTTCAAGATGTAAATAACAAACAACGAGTCAATTATCAGCTACGTGATGAGCAGCGAACAGTCAAATCAATAACAGCTTCAAAAAAACGTTTTGTTTCTTCGTCAACATCAGCTTCAGCTACTAACTATGTTCAACTTACTACTTTTTTCACTCTCGAATCTGAATGATCAAGAATGTCAATCATCTGCTTCAACTGCAAAGCATCGAGTCATCTTTCAAAGAACTGTTCTCAGCTGAAGACTAGTACTTCAACATCTCATGCATTCATTTCTTGTCTCAATGAGATCATCATGTCAAAAGAAGAGAAGAAATTATTTACAGAGAAATCGAAGAATGAGGCAAAAAACTAGTGACTTTCATCAAAGACGTGATGAAAGATGTGTTAATTTCTTCAACAATGAGCAGCTTAAATGATCTCTTTGCTTCGAAATCTTTAACTACTGAATGTGTACTATCTAGCAATGAAATTAGTTACTCATTGAAGTCATTGATTGACATCAAAGCTGCTGACTATTCGTTCATTGATGAAGTGATCACGCAGATTGTTTGTGATCAGTTGCAAATTGAGCTTCTGACTTTGATCAAAGCGAAGTCAATTCAAGAATTCAACGATCATTATGATAAGAAATCTATTACTCATGTCATTTATTCAAATCTGACTGTTCAAGATCATATGATTGACACAGCTTCTATGTTGATTACTCAATTAAATCAACATCAAATGATTCTTGAAAAAACATGAATGAACAAAATCAATCTAGTAATTGATATGCAAATCGATTTTCTTCGATTTTCGAATTTCATCTCTAGTCAGAAATTGATTGTTTCACTCTCAAGCAATAAAACAATCACGAAACAGAAGAGCTTGACTTCTACTCATATACTGAAGAGATTTTTCACTTTCGTTACATCTCAATTCAGTTAAAAATCACTTTCTTTCAGTCAGCTCAATGAGAAGTCAGTTAAACTAATTGAACAGTTAAAATCGCGCGACGCGGCTTTAACTAGCGTCAAAATTCCTAAATCAACGTCAGATTCAATGAACATAGCAATGATAAAAACAGCGACATATAAAATGTTAGTCAAACAATCAGACATCAAGATCTTTGCTGTTATCATCTTGAAAATCGATCGACTCATAACTACAGTTGAAAACAAGTCTAAAGAAGTGAATCTGCATGAGCTTTTTCATGCTGAAACTCTTGAGCAAGTCAAGATTAAGCTTCTCTCTGAATATCATGACTATCTAGACGTGTTTGATCGAGCGATGACTGATCAACTATTCTCTCATCGTCTTTATGATTATAAAATTGAGTTAATTGACGAGAAAACATCTTCTTGAAGTTGTCTCTATCATATGTCTGATTACAAGCTTCAAAAGATGAAGAATTATCTGATCAAGCATCTGAATAAAGACTTTATATCTTTTAGCTCAGCTTCATACGCTTCGCTCATACTATTCGTCGAAAAGAAAGATGATAGCTTGCGTTTCTGTATAAACTACAGAAAGCTCAATGCTTTGATCAAACGAAATCGCTACTTCTTATCACTAATAGACGAAACTCTCGCTTGTATTCAAGATAGCAGATATCTGACTTGATTAAACATCATTGTCATTTTCAACAAACTGCGTATGCATTCAAGCAGCGAAAATTTGACTATTTTTATCATCTCTTTTGATTTCTACAAATATCACGTGATGTCTTTCAAATTAATCAACAACTCAACTTTCTATCAACATTATATGAATGACGTGCTATTTGACTATCTTCATCAATTTTGTCAGATTTATCTAAATGACATTATCATCTACAGCAAAATACTGAAGAAACACAAGCAACATGTACAATTAATCTTGAATAAACTACAAGAAGCTGATCTACAGATAAACATCAACAAGTGCAAGTTTCATGTTCAGAAAACTATCTTTCTAGAACTTTTGATATCGATCGAAGAATTGAAGATAAACTCGCGAAAGATGCAAGCAGTCGTTAATTGATTTATTCTCAATAATCTCACTCAGATGCAGTTCTTCATTGACTTCTGCAATTTTTATCAACGCTTTATCAAGAACTTTTCGAAGATTGTTCATTCAATGATTCAACTCACTCAAAAGAAAATCATATTTGAATGAAATGAAGTCTGTCAGATTGTCTTCGACCATATGAAGAGATGTATGATTGAGACTTTTATACTACGTCACTTTGATCAAACTTGTGAGATTATTCTTGAAATCAACTTATTCAACTACGTCAACGATGAAGTTCTCTCTCAATATGATGACGAAGAAGTACTACATTCAATTGTCTTCTATAGCAAGAACATGTTTTCTGCTGAATGCAACTACAAGATATATGATAAAGAACTTCTGATCATCATTTGAGCATTTGAACACTGATGACTTGAACTGAAGTTAACTGACATTTCTATCAAGATGTTCATTGATCATTAAGCGCTCATTTCGTTGATGAAAGATAAAAAGCTGAGCAAACATCAGATGTGCTGAGTTTAGAAGCTCACTGACTTCAACTTTAGAATAATGTATCGCTCTGACAAACAGAACATCAAGATCAATGCATTAACTCGTTGAGCTGACGTCATGCTCAGAGATTCAGAAGATGAGCATGTTTGCTATCAATGAATCACTATTCTGACTTCAAATTGAATGAAAATTGCTGATCTAAAGAAGAACATCAGTGAATCAATCTATAAACAGATTCTTGAGACTAATGAAATCGACGAGAATTGTACGCTACTTCGCGAAGCAATAGCAAGAGATGAGACATAATATGAAGATATCAAATTGAAGAATTGTCAAACTCAGAATGAAATCTTGTATCATGATAGTCAGCTATGAGTCTCATTCAATGAGCTTCTACAAATGAATCTGATTCGTGAGATGCATGATCAATCATCAGTCGATTATTCTGATATTCTTAGAACTGTGAAAGTCATAAAGCGAAACTACTATTGATCATTCATGCGAAAAACGATAGATCGATATATTCGAAACTGCTATATCTGTCAACGTTCAAAGACATCTAGAAATAAATCAAACGACTTGCTTTAATCTTTATCAATATCTGAACAGCGATGACAAGACATAGCAATGAACTTCATTACTGATTTATTTAATTCAAGCGAGTACAACGCTATTCTGATGATCATCTGCAAATTGTCAAAGAAAAGACATTATATTTCTTGCATCACTGATGATGAAGATATCACTGTCGAAAAGACAGCTGAAATGCTGATTCAATAAGTATATTGAACTCATGATTTATTAAGCTTCATAGTATCTGATCGAAGTTCGCAATTCACCTCTATACTATGAAAGTTTCTTTGCAAACGACTGAGCATTTCCCTTCAATTGTTTATCGCCTATCATTCTCAGATCAATGATAAAAGTGAATGAGTCAATCAAAACATTAAGCAATATCTTTGATTCTTTTGTTCATATATGCAGAATGACTGATCTAAGTGACTATTCATGATTGAGTTTGTTGACAATAACATCTTGTCATCAGTCATCTTCTTGATTCTCTTCTTCATAAACAAGAGCTTTCATTCTTGTATGAGCTTTGACTCTGACATCATCGAGTATGAAAGCACTTGCGAACGCTTGCAAGTCGATCGAGTCAAGAATATATCTGAACAAATGAACAAGACATTGATCTTTGCTTGTGAAGCTTTGATCAAAACACAGAAACAAATGATGAATCAAGCTAACAAGCATAGAAAGAAGATCAATTATAAGATTGAATCAAAGATGTTTCTGAATGAAAGAAACATCATTACAGCGAAATCTTTCAAGAAGCTAAATGACAAAATGCTCGATTCTTTCATCAATCTAGATCTTGTTGACTCTTCATATAAACTGAAATTATCAGAGTTTATGCATGTTCATGATGTATTTCATTCTGATCTGCTTCGCTCTGTCGTTGATGATCTCTTGCCTGATCAAAAGAATGAATTCTCAGATTCAATAATGATAAACGACGAAAACGAGTGAGAAATCGATGATATATTGAATTTTCGTCAATATCGAAGATGACTTCAGTATAAAGTCAAATGAAATGACTATGACAATGATCTTAATTGATACAACGCTGATGATGACGAATTTATGAACACTCAGAAAATCATTGATGATTTTCATATTCAATACTTGAACAATTCGCGCTAATCAACAATTCAATCAATCATGATTTAACAGATCTGAGTCTGTAAAATTATGATTAAGCAATCAATTGAGTCAAGCAGAAAATACATTTATGTGAACATGAATCATCAAAGAAGAAAGATAATGTTACGATTCTAGTCTTGTCAGACTCAATCTTCTAGCCTTGTCAGATTTATTCTCGCTTCGTCATCTTGACTAGTTTCTATTGAGTCTAGCGTTGACTGAGAAACACACATATGTAGTCAGCTTCTTTTCTGTAACTATCTTTCTTTCTTAGCATTTATCTTCTAGTTAAATGACATCTCTATTTGACTCGCTTTAGACAGATCTCTAACAGATTCAACTGCGTAGTGTGACTTGATTCTGTAGCTTGTTCAGATAAACATGTAGCAAGAATGTATATGTTTCAACTTTTAGCATTTCAATGTTCACTTTCTTAAAGATGTTGATTACATGATGCAATGCTTAATTCTGAAGAGTTTCTAGTCTTCATTTCATACTCAACAATTCTTCTTCTTTATCACGTTGATGTCATATTAATGCCTCGAACGTCATTTCTGATCTTATCATCACTGAGTATATTTGTCTTGCTTTTGTGAATGTAGTTTCTCAGATGAAGATTTCAAGTTGACTAAGCATCAGCATCTTAATGACATGATCTGCTTCTATTTGATGAAGATGCAAATCTCATTGTAGTTTTATGTTCAATTGAACTTCAAGAACTCATACATTTGATTTCAACTTTATTATCAAGTTTTCTATGTGTAAATTGACTGTCATGTTAAATCTTTTTGACTTGCAAGTGAAGTGTGTGAATTCATATTTCTCTGAAGCGAACGTAGCATTATGAATTCAAGCTCACTTTATACAGACGTTGTGTGCTCAGCTCAGTGTTTTGCAGATTGATTCTGTGATTTTGTCATAGATCAGAATATTGATGTCATTTATGAAGTCAAGCACTTCAATTTTAATTTTTAAAGCTTTGCATTTTTTGATTAAGCTTGCGTTAAAGAATAGAAAGAAAATCGATGATATGAGAAATTCTTGCAATATGTCAGCATTTACTCATTGCATCACACTGATTTGTTCATTGAACATCAACAATAATTCTCTGTCTTTCAGAAAGCTGCAAGTTCATTCAATTATGTAGTTTGATGTTTTTCTCATTCTTAAAGTGTGCAAAAGTCTGATGTGTAAAACATGATTAAACACTTCAATGACATCTAAATTAAGCATGAAGATCATGTACTTAATTTTGCAGTCTCATACTGCATATACTTGATTTACTAGTAAATTCAGCGCTGAAATCATGAATCACTTGCATCTCATTCTCATTTGAGCATTTAAAAGCATGTGATGAGTCTCAATAATATCACTTAATCTTTTGATCATGATTGATTTCAGTATCTTATTCATGATGTTTAGCAAAGCAATGAATTAATACAGATCAGCGATGAAACTCATCTGTACATGATGCTGACTACAAATTTACTGTTTAACTACAGTAAAGTTTAAAGATTATCAAAAGTTTGAATGACATCAAGACATTACATGATGATAAAGCGCTGTGCATTGATCGCATGCAGAGTTTTTGCGATTGCACAGACTTTAATAATCTCAATGCACATGTTATAAGCAATTTACACGCAGATGAGAAAGTCAAATAAAACGCAGAACTATGAGAAAAATCGCTTATGAAAATTATTCAATTCAGTATCTTGTCATCACGACAACAAGAACTGAAACAGAACATTCTTGTGTTTGATTTGTTGAGAGTAATTAGCAGAAAGAATCTGAATCATAAACATTCTTTAAATCTACATGCTAACTACATATAAATCTTGTTAAGACTGCGTGTCTGTTACTACAACATAAGCAACTCACAAGACTCATTAAGTTTAACATAAGCAAACTTGAAAGTCTCATTAATATCATTTAACAGACGTTCAGACACAGACATTCTATACATAAGTGATACGCTGATGAGAAGACTTCATTAAGAGAAGAGAAACATAAGCAAATTAGTAAAGAATGATTGAACTACGCTGTCTGATTAAAAGTGTAGCATATGAACATTTCTGCAAGACATGATTGATTTGCATGAGAAAAATCTTTACAAATAATACAAAACAGATGAGTTGCATGTCTTATCAACAAAGCAAGCGTCTGCAAGACATGATATACAATGATGATGACTGTCGATCTTAAGAATTTCATTTCTTCACTGAGTTCTGACTTTCAAATGCCTTGATGATAAAATCAATCTTTAGTCAAAGACATCATTTATATAGCTTGAGAAAACAGTAATGTGTATCAATGTGATTAAAGAAGAAATCGACTGTGATATACATGTATATCACAGATGAAACATCTGCAACTCATGCTTAAGAAGTAAACTATCAAAATCTGAGCAGTAAAAGATTTTATTCATCTTAAACTGTGAATCTGTCATAAGAAAACTCTTTAAGTAACTTCTTGAGTTTAAAAGAAAAATCAGCATAGAAATTATGCTCTATGTATGTTGTATGCAACGTATACAATATATTTTTGATAAGTGACTACATGACAACAAAATGCAGCGTGAACATTAATATATCACAAGACTTTTCACTATTGTTGATATTATATCTGTTTTACAATGCAAACTTGTTAAAAGCATGTGACAACATCAAGCTGAGAACTAACTTCATAGACTTCGTGAATGACATCAATATTTTAACATATGAGAAGTTTATGAAATGCAATTGCAGAGTTCTTAGCGAAATCTATGATAGATGTGAACAATGATCAAAAACGCATGACATCAAATTCTTAATGACAAAGCATAAGCTGATTCACTTTATGAAAACTTCTAAATGATTCAATATAAAAGTTGATGTAAAGCTGATAAAATATCAGATCAACTTGAAATTAAATATCAGAATCTTGAAAGTTCAACTGAACTTCAAGCTGAAATGAGCGACTTACATGCATCATGTCAAAGCAAAACTAGTGATTAAACAAAAAATCATGCAGACAATCATCAAGTTTACTTGAGACTCATCAATGATGACAAGTAAGCAAATATACTTCGTGATGACGCGCTCTCTGCTTAGTCACGAAATCATCATATAATATACATCACAGAGAGTGAAAGATCATTGAAAGAGTTTGAATGTTAAGCTGAAATCAATGCAAGAAAGAGCATTGCAACAGATCATTGATGTTTATCATGCAACATCAACAGAAATTCTACAGATGAAAATGAACATGACGTAGATAAATATTCACTTACGAAAGCTGATACAAAAATCAATAACAAACATGAACTCTTGAAAATCAGACGAAGTTATCAAGATGACAGTGCGTTGAATTTACAACAACTTGACATTCAAAAGAGATTGAAAATCAAAGCTGTGTAAAACATCTTTACAGTTGAAGTGAAAGTGAATGAAAGAAACATTCAGACAAATGAAGATAAATTGAAATCATCTTTACACAGTGACTCTCTGATTAAAGTCATTGAAGATAATTATAGTCATAAACAAGAAAATGTCAATAAGATAATACAATCTCAACACATTTGCATTGAAGCAAAGAGTTTACTTGAATGATAGTGACAGCAGAGATGATGTTACAGCAATCATGATGAAAATGAACTGAAAGCTAAATAAGAGACTGAGAAAATTGACTTTAGTCATCACTCATCATGATGAGCTGAAAGAATTAGTCGCAAGAGCGAAACATTTTGCAGACGTAGTGACAGCAAATCAAGAGTGTCATGAAAAGATATACAAAATATACAGTGACAGTCAGATCTTTCTGAAAACAGTAAAAGTCATAATATCAACAAAAGATTAGACATGTTTGTGACAAGTTCAGACTGCACATGAGAACATTCAATCTTAAGAAGTCATGCTGAAGTTACATTGAGTGACAAAACACGCAGAAGTGTTTGAAAATAAAGCAGCAGACAAGATGATTGACAATGTACATGAATTATCTTTATTGCTGATTGAGCATCAATGCATTGAGATGATGACGTGACTGATGTTCATACAGAAACAGATTAAACAGACATAAAGAGTAATTTGAAGAGAGAAATTCAACGCAGCTCATTTTCAATATCTGACATCAGAGATGACTCATCAGCATCTGCATTTATACAGAGATCATGCAAAGTCTCACAGCGCATTATTGACGCAGTTACACATGAGAAAGATTGACTTCAATCAATTTCTACATGAGAAATGAGTACTTAATGTTGCTATAATGACGTGCGAATGTGACAGAGATTAAATGTCAATCAAGCACATTTTATTAACATGTTTCAAATGAAAAGTAGAATAAAAAGCAATGCAATGAAAAGAAAACATCACAAACTTGAGAAAGTTATTAGAAATCATAAGCGCAATAATGATGATCATTCAAATGATACTTTCAACGAGCATACTGAATCAATTTCAAGCTGTGACATCATTAAAGAGTCAGATGAAAGAAAGAAGAAATAAGAAATAAATAAACTCATAAAGTTCTTGCATTGAGAACAGTTATAGTATAAAGCGCAGAAAGAAGCGATTTTTGATGCGAAAAGAACGCTGCGCTAGCGCAGCATTTGCTACAGTATATAGAATCTTGCATAGACTCATAATGAGTGTTGAATTGAGTAAGAATAAAAAAAAATTTGAATTAATACATCTTTGAATTGATGTAGTTGCTCTTTTTTGATTTGCATAGTACTATTTGTCATGATTCTAGCCTTGTCAGACTCAGTTTTCTAGTCTTGTCAAATTTATTCTCACTTCTTCATCTTGACTAGTCTTTATTGAGTCTAACGTCAACTGAGAAACATACATATGTAATCAGCTTCTTTTCTGTAGCTATCTTTCTTTCTTAGCATTTATCTTCTAGTTAAATGACACTCATATGACTCGCTTTATGCTGATCTTTAACATTAGATAAATGCTTATCATTTACTCTGCTATTGATGAATAAATGATATGAAACAATCTATTCAGTAAGAAAAATTTGCAAGAGATTCTTCAAATTTGCATCATCATTTTAGATTGCAAGAAATTCTTCGATTCTACATCTTTTTTTCATCATTCTATTTGCAAGAGATTCTTCAAATAAAGCACTCAATTATTATTTGAAATTCACAAGAAATTCTTTGAATTTTCACTTTTCAAAAAACATCAATCTCTCATTTACTCTTACCTCAACAACTTTTATCTTCTTTCATCATGACTTGCAACGTTAAGTCAGTTGAGTCTCAAACAACTTGCCTGCTTAGAAGCATTGTCAATAGAAGAGTTTCACTTCTACTCATCAATGCTTCAGTTGAAGCTAAGAAAGCTGCTATCTCATGAAATATAAACATCAAAGAACAACTGTTTCATTGAGTCAGCAATCAACTTGATGAAGTCATCAATATGCTGAACAAACTTCAAAGTCAGCAAGACTTGACTCTACAACTCAATGAACATTGACTTCTTGTACAAGATGATCACAAAAAGAGAGCGAAACAACTAGAAGTCACTTTTGATAAAAACGATGAGCTAGAGAAAAAGATCAGTCAGTTACAAGATGATCAATTGAACTTCAGAGCGAAACAACGTCAAGCTGATCGATCTATGCCTCGTCAAGATACTCAGTCAGCTGAGCAATGAGTCAATCAGAAAGAAGCTCGCTCTCAACGAGAATCTTCTACTTTATCTGATAACGAAAACGAAAATGATCATCACAAGTTCATCAAGCTTTCAAATTTACTCATCTTCATTGAAATAAATGACTCTATCTGAAAGACATGAAACATCAAAATAGCTGACAAGCTCAATGTCAACGCGAATCATTACTCTACTGAAAAGATTCATATTGTCTATGTGATTTTCAGACTAGAAGACGATGCTGATCAGCAAATTTATGCAAAGCATCATGTTGATGCTTTCTCATTCTATCAATCACTATCAAAGCTACTGAAACATCTGAAAGAAATTTATGAAGATCAAAATCTGATTTGAAAGTGTCATCATGAATACGTCACTCTGAAGCAGCTCAACAAGCTCTTCAGCTCTTTCTATTCAGAATTCACTAGAATATTCAGCTTTCTGAACTATGACAATATCACTCTGATGAACGACATTCAGAATAAAATCAACAATCGTCTTCAGAACGTGCTGTCAGTTTGCCTCATAGAGTTTAGTTCGCTTAATAAGTTCAAGATCTTTCTTCAAGATGTGAATAACAAACAACGAGTCAATTATCAGCTACGTAATGAGCAGCAAACAGTCAAATCAATAGCAACTTCGAAAAAACGTTTTGTTTCTTTGTTGATCTCAGCTTCAGTCTCAATTACTAGCTATGTTCAACTCGCTACTTTTTTCACTCTCAAATCTGAATGATCAAGAATGTCAATCATCTGCTTCAACTGCAAAGTATCAAGTCATCTTTCAAAGAACTGCTCTCAGCTGAAGACTAGTACTTCAACATCTCATGCATTCATTTCTTGTCTCAATGAGATCATCATGTCAAAAGAAGAGAAGAAATTATTTACAGAGAAATCAAAGAATGAGACAAAAAACTAGTGATTTTCATCAAAGATGCAATGAAAGATGTGTTAATTTCTTCAACAACGAGCAGCTCAAATGATCTCTTTGCTTTGAAATCTTTGACTATTGAATGTGTACTATCTAGCAATGAAATTAGTTACTCATTAAAGTCATTGATTGACACTGAAGCAGCTGACTATTCGTTCATTGATGAATTAATCGCGCAGAATGTTTGTGATCAGTTGCAAATCAAATCTTTATCTTTAATCAAGCTCAAATCAATAAGAGAATTCGATGATCATTATGCAAAAAAGCTCATTACTCATGCAATTTATTTGAATCTAACTGTTCAAGATCATATGAAACGTTTCGTCTTTATGCTGATCACTCAATTAGATCAACATCAGATGATTCTTGAAAAAACATGAATGAACAAGATCAAGATGACTATTGATATGAAAGATGATCATCTTCAATTTTCTAGTTTCAAAGCTCATATCAAAGCTTTTATCAAAGCTCATTCAACTGTTCTTTCAAGCAAGAAAATCGCGATAGAACAGAAGAGTTCAATCTTTACTCAAATACTAAAGAAATCTATCTCTTCTGTTGTCACTTGACTCAGCAAGAAGTCATCTTCATTCAGTAAAATCATGAAATCGTTTAATTCAGTCAACTTTGCTTCGTCTTTTGATTCAATAAACATAGCAATGATAAAGACTGCAGCATATAGATCACTAGTCAAACGATTGAATGTGACTACTTTCGCGATCATTATCACGAAAATCGATCGACTTTTAAAAACAGCTAGAAATCAACTTGAAGATGTAAATCTACAAGAGCTTTCATATGAAGAAATCTTGAAAGAAGTCAAAGCTAAGCTTTCTTCAAAATATCATGACTATCTAGACGTGTTTGATCGAGCGATGACTGATCAACTACTCTCTCATCATCTCTACAATCATAAAATTGAGTTGATCAATGAGAAAATATCTTCTTGAAGTTGTCTCTATCATATGTCTGATTACAAGCTTCAAAAGATGAAGAATTACCTGATCAAGCATCTGAATAAAGACTTTATATCTTCTAGCTCAGCTTCATATGCTTTGCTCATACTATTCATCGAAAAGAAAAACGATAGCTTGCGTTTCTGCATTGATTACAGAAAGCTCAATGCTTTGATCAAACGAAATCGCTATTCTTTGTCATTAATAAACGAGACTTTCACTTGTATACAAGAAAGCAAGTATCTGATTCAATTGAACATCATTGTCACGTTCAACAAACTACGCATGCACTCAGATAGCGAAGATTTGACTATCTTTATCATCTTTTTTGATTTCTACAAATATCACGTGATGTCTTTCAAATTAATCAACGACTCGACTTTCTACCAACATTATATAAACGACGTGCTATTTAACTATCTTCATCAGTTTTGTCAGATCTATCTAGATGACATTATCATCTACAGCAAAACACTGAAGAAACATAAACGACACGTATGATTAGTTCTACATAGACTACGAGAAACTGATCTTCAGATGAATATAAACAAATGCAAGTTTCATGTTCAGAAGATCTTCTTTCTGAGACTATTACTATTCATTGAAGAACTAAAGATGAATCTCAGAAAATTACAAGCAGTAGTCAAATGATCTACTTTTACAAATCTCACTCAGATGCAGTTCTTCGTCAACTTCTGCAATTTCTATCGACGCTTTATAAAGAACTTTTCGAAGATTGTTCATTCTCTGATTCAACTAACTCAAAAAGAGATGATATTTGAATGAGATTAAGCTTGTCAAACAATCTTTGATCATATGAAAAAACGAATGACTGAAGCTTCTATTCTTCGTCATTTTGATCAGAATAAAGAGACTATTCTTGAAACAGACTCATTCAACTACGTCAACGATGACATACTTTCTCAGTATGACAACGAAGAAACATTGCATTCAATGATTTACTACAGCAAGAATCTGAGTCTCGCTGAGTGCAATTACGAGATCTATGACAAGAAATTACTAGCAATCATTCATGTCTTCAAGCATTGATGATCTGAGCTGAAATTGACTGAGCTACTCATCAAGATGTTCACTGATCATCAAGCTTTAACGTCATTAATGAAAGATAAAGAGCTAAGTA